>Ga0308156_1000276_pt1 | contig 134674 bp, 120 predicted proteins | sample PhyAR2_FD_201041 | JGI IMG/M metagenome (GOLD analysis project Ga0308156, IMG submission 201041) | Phyllosphere microbial communities from UC Gill Tract Community Farm, Albany, California, United States - DLSL A.R2 | ecosystem: Host-associated > Plants > Phyllosphere > Unclassified | place...
CGGTCGACGGAACCGATGACGTCCTGGACCGTGCGGTCGGACGACTGCGGGGTCGGTGCACGCAGGGGCACGGGCTGGACCGCCTGGCCCTCGGCCTCGCGCATCAGGCGGAGCTGCCGACGGGTGAGCCCGCCGGTACCCGGCACGATCTCGGTCGCCGACGCGGGGGCGGGCGTGAGCGGGAACACGGACCCCACGGGCTGCGCGTCGGTGCCCGCGGACCGCGGGCTGGTCCCGCCGGTCGGACGCGCGGCGGACTGCGCGGGGCCGTTCGGCGCGGGCGCGACGTGCGACCCCGGACGACGACGGGCCTCGGCCTCGTCGGAGGGGGCATCGACGGTGGGCGGGGGCGTGACCGGCTGCCCGCCGGCTGCTGCGGCACGCTCCCGCTCGCGCGCTTCGCGCCGCGAGAGTGGCGGCTGCGCGTCGGACGAACTCATGCAACGCTCCGATACAGGTGGTGCTTGGAGATGTACTGGACGACTCCGTCTGGTACGAGGTACCACACGGGGTGGCCGCGCCTGACCCGGTCGCGGCAGTCGGTCGAGGATATCGCCAGTGCCGGGACTTCGAGCAAGCTCACGTCACGCTCGGGCAACCCGGTGATGCTGAGGTCGTGCCCCGGGCGGGTGACCGCCACGAAGTGCGCGAGGTCCCACAGCGCATCATGGTCTTTCCAGTCGAGGATCTGCTGAACGGCGTCCGCGCCCGAGATGAAGACGAGCTGCGCGTCGGGGCGCTGGTCGCGGAGGTCCTGCAGGGTGTCGATCGTGTAGGTGGGGCCGGGCCGGTCGATGTCGACCCGGCTCACGGTGAACATCGGGTTCGACGCGGTCGCGATCACCGTCATCAGGTAGCGGTGCTCGGCGTCGGTGACGTCGGACTTCATGTACGGCTGGCCGGTCGGGACGAACACGACCTCGTCGAGGTCGAACGCACGGGCGACCTCCGACGCCGCCACGAGGTGCCCGTGGTGGATCGGGTCGAACGTGCCGCCCATCACGCCGATGCGGGGGCGCCCCGTGCTCTCGAGCATCGAGCGGCGGGTCAGAGCTTGGTGTGACCGAACTCGTCGACACCCGTCTCGTGGTGGCGGGTGGCCTCGAACTTGTGCGAGTGACGGTACGCGACGTCGCGGAAGCTCCAGGTCACGAACCCGAGGAAGATGAAGAAGAGCGCGCCGCACATCGGGAAGACGAACGCGGGGACCCCGGATGCGTGCTCAGCGGCTTCAGCGAGGAAGGTCATCGGTCCGGTGCTCCGTTCGATCGGGTGGGAAGACGCCGCCCAGTCTAGCCGCGGATCTGTCCCTGCCCGCGCACGAGCCACTTGGTGCTCGTGAGTTCCGGCAGCCCCATCGGCCCGCGCGCGTGCAACTTCTGCGTCGAGATCCCGACCTCCGCGCCGAACCCGAACTCCCCGCCGTCGGTGAACCGGGTCGAGGCGTTCGCCATCACGACCGCCGAGTCGACCTCGGCCAGGAACCGCTCCGCCGTGTCGACGTCGTCGGTGACGATCGACTCGGTGTGGTGGGTGGACCACCGCGCGATGTGCGCCATCGCGGCGTCGACGTCGGGCACGACGCGGATCGACAGGTCGAGGTCCATCGACTCCGTCGCCCAGTCCGCCTCGGTCGCGCGGAGCACACCGGGCACGATCGCGCGGGTCGCGTCGTCACCGCGCAGGGTGACACCGGCGGCACGGAGCCGGTCGGCGAGCACGGGCAACAGCCGTTCGGCGGCGCCCTCGTGCACGAGCAGCGTCTCGAGCGCGTTGCAGACGCTCGGACGCTGCACCTTGCTGTTGAGCACGATGTCGACCGACCGGGCGAGCGGGGCCGAGGCGTCGAGGAACACGTGCACGACGCCGGCGCCGGTCTCGATCACGGGGACCTGCGACTCGGTCACGACCGTCTGGATGAGCGAGGCGCTCCCCCGCGGGACGAGCACGTCGACCAGGCCCCTGGCGCGCATCAGGTCCGTCGCGCCCTGGCGGCCGAACTCGTCGATCGTCTGCACGAGGTCGGCGGGCAGCCCCACCGACGCGACCGCACCCCGGATCCGCTCGACCAGCTCGGCGTTGGTCCGCTGCGCTGCCGACCCGCCGCGGAGGACGACGGCGTTCCCGCTCTTGAGCGCCAGGGCGGCGATGTCGACGGTGACGTTCGGGCGTGCTTCGTAGATGGCCCCGACGACGCCGAACGGCACGCGGACCTGGCTGAGCTGCAGGCCGTTGGGCAGACGGGAGCCGCGCACGTGCTGCCCCACCGGGTCGGTGAGGCCGACGACGTGCTCGACCGCGGCCGCGAGCGCGTCGATGCGGGCGGCGTCGAGCCGCAGCCGGTCGAGCAGACCCGAGGACAGCCCGCCGTCCTCCCCCGCGACCAGGTCCCCGTGGTTCGCGGCGACGATCGCCTCGGTACCGTCGCGCAGCGCGGCCGCCACGGCCCGGAGTGCCCGGTCCTTGACCGCGGTGGTGGCCGTCGCGAGCGCCGTCGAGGCTGCGCGTGCGGCGACGAGCTTGTCCGTGAGGGCGGGAGCGGTGGTGGCGGTCATGCGTCCGATCCTAGGTCGCGCCCCGGCTCCGTGACGCTCGTGTCCTCGCGGCTGTGGACCCGGCCTGGAGGCGCACCCCTCTGTGCAGGGAGACCACCCCTCCGGCAGCCGGTCCCGACCACGGCGCGGGCCAGCCCGGGACACCGCCGGCGACGCGAGACGCCCTCGTGGCGGCGGGACGCCGCCGGAAGTCGCGGCGTCTCGCCCCACCGGCGGCGTCTCGCCGCACCAGCGGCGCCTCACCGCACCAGCGGCGCCTCACCGCGCCAGCGGCGCCTCGCCGCACCAGTGGCGCCTCGCCGCACCGGCGGCGCCTCACCGCACCGGCGGCGCCGCCCTCGTCCGGCCGCACACCGGACCGCAGCCTGCGTACCGGACGCCGGCCGCGCCTCCAGGCCGACCAGGCCGGACCGCCGGACACCGAGCGCCGACGCGGGCCGACCCCGCCGCCTCAGCCCCGCGGCGCGGCGTGGAACCAGGTGCCGACGTGCTCGCCGGCCAACGCCCGGTCGACCAGCGCGGTCGCCGTGACGAGCACGGCGGTGCCGGCCTCGGCTGCGAGCCGGGCCGCGGCGACCTTCGTCCCCGCTCCCCCGGTACCGACCCCGGCCGCGCCCACCGACCCGAAGGTCACACCGGCGAGTTCGTCCCCGAAGGGCACCTCGTCGATCGGTTCGGCGTCCGGGTGCTCCGGCGGGCGGGTGTACAGGGACTCGACGTCCGACAGCAGCACGAGCGCGTCGGCGCCGAGCAGCCGCGCGACCAGGGCCGCGAGCCGGTCGTTGTCGCCGAACCGGATCTCGTGCGTGGCGACCGTGTCGTTCTCGTTGACGATCGGCAGAACCCGGAGGGCGAGCAGCCGGTCCACCGCACGCTGGGCGTTCACCCGGTGCGTCGGGTTCTGCAGGTCACCGGCGGTGAGCAGGATCTGCGCCGCGACGACCCCGTGCCGGTCGAGCTCCTTCTGGTACCGGAACATCAGGACGTTCTGTCCCGTGGCAGCGGCCGCCTGCTGGGTCGCGAGGTCGTCCGGGCGTCCCTCGAGCCCGAGGAACGGGAAGCCCGTCGCGATGGCCCCGGACGACACCAGGACGACCTCGGTGCCGCGGGCGTGCGCGGCGGCCAGGGCGTCGACGAGCGCCGCGATCTGTCCCGTGTTCTCCCCACTGACGGAGGACGACCCGACCTTGACCACGAGGCGACGCGCACGGGGGACGTCCTGCCGCCCGGTGACGGGGCCGAGGTCCGTGCGCGCACTCGTGTCGGTCATGCCCGGATCAGTCCTCGTCGTTCCGCGCGGGGGTGTCGTCGTCGGCCCAGAGCCCGGAGATGCGCTCCTGCTCGAGCTCGGCGCGTGCTGCCGCCTTGGCGTCCATGCGCTCGAAGTAGTCCTCGCGGCGCTCGTTGCGGGTGGGTCGCGAGGACCCGCCGACCCGGGCGTCGGTGCCGCGGGCGCTCGTGATGAGCTCCGCGGTCGAGGTGAGCGTGGGCTCCCAGTCGAAGATCATGCCGCCGTCGCCACCGATGACGACCGTCGACCCGGCGACGGCTCCGGCCTTGAACAGGCCGTCCTCGACGCCGAGCTTGGCGAGCCGGTCGGCCAGGTAGCCGATCGCCTCCTCGTTGGTGAAGTCGGTCTGCACGACCCAGCGCTCCGGCTTGGCACCGCGGACGCGGTAGAAGCGGTGCTCCTCGCCGCCCTCGGCGCGGATGGTGAAGGGCTTCTCGTCGACGGCCTTCGGGCGGAGGACGATGCGCTCCTGCGCCGGCACCGCCGGACGCTCGGCCCGGGCACGCTCGACGACCTCGGCCATGGCGAAGGTCAGCTCTCGCAGGCCCTGGCGGGACGCGGTCGAGATCGGGAACACGCGGTAGCCGCGCTCCTCGAGCTCCGCGGTGACGAACTCGGCGAGCTCGGCGGCCTCGGGCACGTCGACCTTGTTGAGCGCGACGAGCTGGGGACGCTCGAGCAGCGGCGTCTGGCCCTCGGGGACCGGGTAGCGCTCGAGTTCGCCGAGGATGACGTCGAGGTCGCTGAGGGGGTCGCGACCCGGGTCCATCGTCGCGCAGTCGATGACGTGCAGGAGCGCCTCGCAGCGCTCGACGTGGCGGAGGAACTCGAGGCCGAGGCCCTTGCCCTCCGAGGCGCCCTCGATGAGCCCGGGGACGTCGGCGACGGTGAAGCGGACGTCACCGGACTCGACGACGCCGAGGTTCGGGGTCAGGGTGGTGAACGGGTAGTCGGCGATCTTCGGCTTCGCGGCCGAGACCGCGGCGATGAGCGAGGACTTGCCGGCACTCGGGAACCCGACGAGCGCGACGTCGGCGATGGTCTTCAGCTCGAGGCTGACGTCACCGGTCCAGCCGGGCGTGCCGAGGAGCGCGAAGCCCGGGGCCTTGCGCTTCGTGGTCGCGAGCGCGGCGTTGCCGAGGCCGCCCTGGCCGCCGGGGGCAACGACGACCCGCATGCCGGGCTCGGTCATGTCGGCGAGGACCTCGCCGCCCTCGTCGTGCACGACGGTGCCGATCGGCACGGGCAGCTCGAGCGTCTCGCCGCTCACACCGCTGCGGTGGTCGCCCATGCCGGGCTGACCGTTGCGCGACGAACGGTGCGGCGAGCGGTGGTAGCCGAGCAGGGTCGTCACCTGCGGGTCGGCCACGAGGACGATGTCGCCACCGTCACCGCCGTTGCCGCCGTCCGGGCCGGCGAGGGGCTTGAACTTCTCACGGCGGACCGACACGCAGCCGTTGCCGCCGTTCCCCGCGGTGAGGTGCAGGGTCACGCGGTCGACGAAGGTCGCCATGGGTCCACTCCTAGGTGTTGCAAGAGGTCTTGCACAGGTGTTGCACGAAAGAACGGGAGGGGCAGGCACGTGGCCCGCCCCTCCCGCAGAGTCTGTCGTCGCTGGTGTTACGCGTTGACGATGTTGACGACCTTGCGGCCGCCCTTGGTGCCGAACTCGACCGAACCGGCCGAGAGGGCGAACAGCGTGTCGTCGCCACCGCGACCCACGTTGGCGCCCGGGTGGAAGTGGGTCCCACGCTGGCGGAGGATGATCTCGCCGGCGTTGACGACCTCGCCACCGAAGCGCTTCACGCCGAGGCGCTGTGCGTTCGAGTCACGACCGTTGCGAGTGGAGCTCGCACCCTTCTTGTGTGCCATCTTCTACTCCCGCCTTACGCGATCGAGGTGATCTTGACACGGGTGAGCTCAGCGCGGAAACCCTGACGCTTCTTGTACCCGGTCTTGTTCTTGAACTTCTGGATGACGACCTTCGGGCCGCGGAGGTCCTCGAGCACCTGCGCGGTGACCGTCACGTTCGCGAGCTCGGAAGCCGCCGACGTGATCTTGTCACCGTCCACGAGGAGCACGGGGGCCAGGTCGATGTTGCCCTTGTCGTCGGCCTTGGCACGGTCGAGCGTGATGATCGTCCCGACCTCGACCTTTTCCTGACGGCCGCCGGCGCGCACTACTGCGTAAACCACGTGGAATTCCTTACGTACTCTGCTTGAGGGAAGTCTCGGGTGCCCACTTCTGCACGAGCGGCTCCCGGAGCCCGGGCCCGATCGGCGACGCAGGCAGAACGGCCCGCTGACACCAGGGATCGAGAATACTCGATGCCCCCGGGTCCGGTCAAACGGCGACACACGTACGATTGCGTCCGTGACCGTGTTGATCGACCCGCCGACGTGGCCCGCCCACGACACCGTCTGGTCGCACCTCGTCAGTGATGCATCCTACGACGAGCTGCACGCCTTCGCTGCACGGGCCGGCATCCCCCGCCGCGCGTTCGACCACGACCACTACGACGTGCCGCTCGCCCGCTACGACGAACTGGTCGCCGCCGGCGCGTCGGCGGTCACCGGACGGGAGCTCGTGCTCCGGCTGATCGCGAGCGGCCTGCGCGTGGCGCAGCGGGACAAGCGCGGCCACTGAGGGCGTCTGAGGGCGTCTGAGCGCCCCACGCCGGTCCCGACGAGCGGGATCGCCCCGGCGACGGCCTGGAGGCGCGCCCAGCGTCCGCAGGGCGTCCCCGGGGGCGCTCGTGGCTGGCTCGGCACTCCGGGCCACGTCGCGAGCCGCTCGCCGGCACACGGAGCCCCCAGGGCGTCAGCGCGGTCGCTGGTCGCCCGTCAGCGCGCGGCGGGTGGTGCCCAGTGGTCGTCCGGGCGCTGCCCCGGGTGCTGTGCGCCGGGCTGCTGCGGACCGGGCTGCTGCGGACCGGGCTGCTGCCGTCCGGGCTGCTGCTGCTGCCCGTACGGCTGCTGGACGCCGCCGGACGGAGGTCCCACGTGCTGCGGCGCGGACGGGCCCTGCGGGGGCTGCACGGTCGACGGCGGGACCGCGTCGGCGGGCCGGACGCTGCCGGGACGCCCTGCACCGTGCTGGTGCGCGGCGCGACCGCCGCGGGGACGTCCGAGCCAGAGCCACGCGACGGTCGACGTCGCGAGGAGCATGAGCGTGAACGGCACGCCGTCCTGCAGCGGCGTGGTGACGACGTCGATGACGAGTCGCGCTCCCGATCCGGTGCGGACGGCTGCCCAGGACCCGGTGAACACCCCCACCAGCGCGAGGGCGACCGTGCCGGCGGCCCCGGCGAGGACGGCACGCAGGAGCACCGTCGGCAGCGGGCTGCGCCGCGCGATCGGGGTGAGGAACGCCAGCGCCAGGAACGCGCCGGCGTGGAACGGGAAGGGCGAGGCGAAGACCCCGGAGACGAAGCTGCCGAGCAGGCTCGCGCCCGTGCCGTACGTCGAGAACGGGTGCACGACGAGCGACGTCCCCAGCAGACCGAGGACCCCGGAGACGAACTCGACGACCACGACCGACACGACCGCGATGAGCGCGCCGGTGGTGTTCGCGACCGAGGCACCCGGCGCGAACGCCCGGCGCGGGTCGCCGTCACGACGACCGGGGCGCTGCGAGCCGGGCTGCGTCTGGCCGTACGGCAGCGGGCGGCCGTACGGCGGCTGGCCGCCCGCCTGGCCGGGCCAGGCTGCGCCGGTGGACGACCCGGGTGCGGACGACCCGGCAGCGGACGGCCCCGGACCGGGCGGTGCGGGCTGGGACCAGCCCGCACCGTAGAACCCGCGGTCCGGCGACCCTCCGCGCGGGTCGCCCGCGTCGGTCACGTCAGCTCCCCACGATCACGGAGCCGTCGTCCTGCGCGTCGTCGTCGGATGCCGCCGGCGCGCTGATGCTCGGCGACGACACGCGTCGCGATCGGGAGCGGCCCTGTCCGGGCTGCTTCGGCTCCGGGAGCGCCTGCAGGACCGAGTCGAGCAGCGACTCGGCGTCGTCGCGGACCTGCCGCGGCTCGCGCTTGGTCACCGCGACCGGGATGTCGAGGATCGCCACCGTGTTCTCGCTCGGGGTCACCGGGGCGCTCGAGCTCACCCGACGCCGGGTCGGCGCCGCGCTCTTCGCCGGGGCGTCCTCGACGACCGGCTCGGGCGCGGCGGGCGACGCCGCGGGGACGGGCTCGGCGGCCCGGGCGGGCTCGACGATCTGGGCGGACTCGACGGGCTCGACCGGTGCGGACGTCTGCTCGTCGGTCGACGAGGACGCCTGCTCGGCACCGGGGCTCCCGGCACCGCGACCGCCACGCCGACGACGGCGCTTCGACCCGGAGGGCTGCTCGCCGCCCTGGTCGTCCGCACCCTGGGTCTGCGGGCCCTGCTCGGCGCCCTGCTCGGGCGCGGAGGTCGGCGAGGTCGCGGACCCGGACGACGCCTGACCACCGTGCGGCGCCGCGACACCGGTCACAGCGGCGTCCGCCTCCTCGTGGGGCAGGGTCGACGCCGCGATGCGGGACAGCGCGTTCTTGACGTCCTCGGTGATCTGGTGCGCCTGCGACGACTGGCCGTTCGACCCGTTGCCGGCTCCGCCGCCGTTGCCGCCGTTCCCGGAGCCACCGTTGCCGGTGCCGGTGCCGTTGCCGCCGTTCGAGCCGGTGTTGCCGCGGCTCTTCCGACGGCCCTTCGACGGGCCCGGGTCGGCGTTGTTGTCGTTCACCTGCGCGTTGACCTCGTCGAGGGACTCGCGGAGGCCGACGCCGATCTTCTTGCGGGTCATCTGCACGAGACCGAGCGAGGTGACCTCGGCCACCTGGTGCTTCGTGCGGTCGCGGCTCAGGCACTCCATGAGGCGACGGAGCACGAGGTCGCGGTTCGACTCGAGCACCATGTCGATGAAGTCGACGACGATGATGCCGCCGATGTCGCGGAGCCGGAGCTGCCGGACGATCTCCTCGGCCGCCTCGAGGTTGTTCTTCGTGACGGTCTCCTCGAGGTTGCCGCCCGAGCCGACGAACTTGCCCGTGTTGACGTCGACGACCGTCATGGCCTCGGTGCGGTCGATCACGAGCGAGCCACCCGACGGCAGCCAGACCTTGCGGTCGAGCGCCTTCTCGATCTGCTCGTTGAGGCGGTACTCCTCGAAGGAGTCCGGGCCGTCGTAGATCTCGACGCGGTCCTTGAGGTCCGGCGCGACGGCGTCGAGGTACTCCTCGATCGTCCCGCGCGCGGCGTCGCCGTCGATGATCAGCTTCGTGAAGTCCTCGTTGAAGACGTCACGGACGATCTTCACGAGCAGGTCGGGCTCCGAGTGGAGCATGACCGGTGCCTGGCCGTTCGCGACCTTCTTCTGGATCGCGTCCCACTGGCTGGTCAGCCGCTGCACGTCGCGCGTGAGCTGCTCCTCGGTCGCCCCCTCGGCAGCGGTGCGCACGATGACGCCCGCGTGCTCCGGCAGGACCTCCTTGAGGATCTTCTTGAGCCGGGCACGCTCGGTGTCGGGCAGCTTGCGGGAGATGCCGTTCATCGAGCCGTTCGGCACGTACACGAGGTAGCGGCCCGGCAGCGAGACCTGCGAGGTGAGCCGGGCGCCCTTGTGGCCGACCGGGTCCTTCGTGACCTGGACGAGGACCTTGTCCCCGGGACGGAGCGCCGCCTCGATGCGACGACCGTGGTTGCCGGTGTCGACCGAGTTCCAGTCGACCTCGCCGGCGTAGAGCACCGCGTTGCGGCCGCGGCCGATGTCGACGAACGCCGCCTCCATCGAGGGCAGCACGTTCTGCACCTTGCCCAGGTAGACGTTGCCGATGAGCGAGACGTTGTGCGACTTCGTGACGTAGTGCTCCGCGAGCACGTTGTCCTCGAGCACGCCGATCTCGATCTTCGACGAGCTCGACCGGACGATCATCTGGCGGTCGACGCTCTCGCGGCGGGCGAGGAACTCGTCCTCGGTGATCACCGTGCGGCGGCGACCGGCGTCGCGGCCGTCGCGGCGCCGCTGCTTCTTCGCCTCGAGACGGGTCGACCCCTTGATGCGCTGCGGCTCGGTGATGAGCTCGGGCTCGCGGCGGCGCGGCTCCTGGTGGTCGCGGGGCTCGCGGGGTTCGCGGGGCTCACGGACGCCACGCTCCTGGCGGTCGGCGCTGCTCCCCCGGCGACGCGAGCGACGGCGGCCGCCGCCCTGGTCGTCGTCGTCCTCGTCGTCGTCGTCCTCGTCGCGTGCGGCGCGGACCGGCAGGTCGGGCAGGACCGGCGCGTGGAAGATCAGGCTGAGGGTGCTCGTCGCCCTCGGCACGAAGGCCTCGGCCGGCTCCTCCGGCTCGGCGGCCGACGTCGGCTCCGGACGGGAGGCGGGGGTCGCCTCCGTCACGGGGGTCACCACACCGGCGGACTCGGCGTCCTCCGAGACGGGCGACGCCGCGACGACCGGCTGGCTGCCCGTCACGGTCGACACGTCCTGCGGTTCTGCGCTGGCGGCCGCGACCTGCTCGACCTCGACCTCGACGGACGTCGAGGCCGGGACGGCGTCGGGCGCCGTCGGCGCGATCGACTCGTCGGCGACCGCCTCGTCGGCGACGGACCCGGAGGCGACCGACTCGTCGGCGCTGCTGGTGTCCTCACCCGGGCCGTCGTCGGTCACCGCGACCGTCTCGACGTCCTGGGTGGTCTCGTCGACGTCACCACGGGCCTCCTGGCCGGTGGACCGTGCGCGGCGGTTGCCGAACAGGCGCCCCCGACGCTTCGGTGCGACGTCGTCGTTGTTGTTCGTGTTGTCGGTGTTCTGCTCCACCATGGATCTGGTGCACTCCTCGGCCCCACTCGCGCCCTGACGGACGGCGGGAATTCTGTGGTTGTCACGGGTGGCGTCGACGCCCCCGCGTTCGTGTCTTGTGACCGGTGTGCGTCGTCCTGGCCTTGTGGTCCTCGGCCGTTCCGTGTCGGGCGCCCGGCCCGTCCGGCTCGGCGTCCCAGGTGACGCGAGTCCCGGTCACGGCGCGCTCTCACCGCACCTGATCGTCCGGGCTGCGCCCGGAAAGCTCTCTCGCCGCACGGATCGGCCGTGCGACTCCAGCCATTGTCGCACGAGGTGCCAGGAAAGTACCGGAACGGGCATGCGATGATGACGCCGTGAGCACGAGCGCAACCACGCCCCGCCGCCCCGTCGCCATGGCGGTCTTCCTCGTCGTGACCGGCGCGATCGGCCTGTTCGCCGCCTTCAACCTGGTGATCGACGAGTTCGCCAAGTACGAGGACCCGTCGAAGGCGCTCAGCTGCGACGTCAGTCCGTTCGTCAACTGCTCGCAGGTCATGACGAGCTGGCAGGGGTCGCTCTTCGGGTTCCCGAACCCGCTCCTGGGCGTGATGGGCTTCGTCGCCCCGATCGCCGTCGGCGTCATGCTGCTCGCCGGCATGCGGAACGGACACCGGTGGTTCTGGGTCCTGTTCAACGCGGGCGTGTTCGTCGCCTGGGTCTTCGTGACCTGGCTCTTCACGCAGACCGTCTGGGTGATCGGCTACCTGTGCCCCTGGTGCCTGCTCGTGTGGAGCGTCACGATCCCGATGTTCTGGATCTTCACGACGTGGAACGCCGCGCAGGGGCGCTTCGGCGCCGGGCTGCAGCGCGTCGGGCGGACGCTGCTGCCCTACTCGTGGGCGTTCGTGCTGGCGAACTACGCCGTGATCGTGGTCTGCATCCTCGTCGTCTTCCCCCGCGTGCTCTCGACGCTCCCCTTCTGACGTCCCGGCCCGACCGGGCGGGCCGTGGTCGCGCGCGCTCGTCCGCGTTCCCGTCCGCGGCCCCGTCCCCGTCCGCGTCCCCGTTCCCGTCCCGTCCCGTCCGCCGAGCGGGCCGTCTCCGTCACGCTCGACACGCTCCGACGACGAATCGTGCCCACGGGCGGGATCACCGACGGCGTGTCCTGCCCGCTCGGTGGAACGGCCCGGCCGCCGACCCTCCTCGCGCCCGATCCTTCCCTGACGCCCGCCCAGGGCGCGGCCGCGCGAGCAGCAGCGGCATGGCAGCACGGTCGCGCGGCGGCACGGCCGCGCCGCACCGCTCCCGCGACAGCGAACGGCCCCGCCCTCCCGGTTCGGGAGGCGCGGGGCCGTTCGTCGTGGAGCGGTTACTTCGCAGCGGCCTCGATGGCCGGCACGACGTCGGTGAGCGTGTTCACGCGCTGCCCGTCCACCATGATGGTCGGCGTGCCGAAGCCCTGCGGCCCCTTGAGGCTGTCGTCGGCGAGCACCTGGTTCGTCACCTTCGTGACCCACCCCTTGTACGTCTCGTCCGACAGGCAGTCGGAGACGGCGGAGCTCGTGGCGCCTCCCGCCTTCACCAGGTCGGCGATCTCGGCGTTGGTCAGGCCCTTCGTGCCCTCTTCCGGCTGCTTCTCGAAGAACTGCGTCTGCACGTCGAGGAACTTGTCCGGTTCGTTGTTCGCGACGCACATCGCGGCGTTGGCGGCACGGCTGGCGTACCGCGACCCGAGGTAGCTGCGGTCGAGGATCGACACCGGGTGGATCTCGAGCGTCGCCTTGCCGCTCTTCACGAAGTCGGTGATCTGGTCGGCGTAGGCGCCCTCGAACTGCTTGCAGACCGGGCAGGCCCAGTCGACGTACTCGACGACCGCGACCTTGCCGCCGCTGTCCGCGGTCGCCACCGGCGAGGGGGTGCCGTCGGCGGGGACGGCTCCGGTCTCGACCGGCGCGATCTTGCCGTCGCCGCCGGTGAACTGGATGCCACCGGTGACCATGTTCTTCGGGCCGGCGGCGGACACGGAGCCGCCGCCGTTGTTGACGTTCACCACGACGATCGCGATGATCGCCGCGACGGCCACGATGCCCAGGCCGATGCCGCCCTGGAGGAACCACCTGTTGCGACGCTTGCGGCGCTTCTCGGCGTCGGCGCGCTGGCGGGCGACGTCACGGGCGTGCTGACGACGCTCGTTCTTGGTCGGACGGTCGTTGTTCGTCATCGCTTCGGGATCCTGTCGGGGCCGGGGGTCAGGCGAACCAGAGGGCGAGCTCGCGGGCTGCCGACTCCGGGGAGTCCGAGCCGTGCACGAGGTTCTGCTGCACCTTCAGGCCCCAGTCGCGACCGAGGTCACCGCGGATGGTGCCGGGCGCTGCCGAGGTCGGGTCGGTGGTGCCGGCGAGCGAGCGGAAGCCCGCGATGACACCGTTGCCGGCGACGCGCACGGCGACGACCGGGCCGGACTGCATGAACTCGACGAGCGGCTCGAAGAACGGCTTGCCCTGGTGCTCCTCGTAGTGGGAGTCGAGCAGTTCGCGGGAGGCCGTCACCATCTTGAGGTCGACGATCTCGTAGCCCTTGGTCTCGATCCGGCGGAGGACCTCTCCGGTGAGCTGGCGGGCGACGCCGTCGGGCTTGACGAGGACGAGGGTCTCTTCGAGATCGGACACGCAGTTCTCCTGTGGTTCGGTGGTGGTCAGTCCCCGGCCTGAGCGGCTCGGAACGCGGCGTTCTGCCGGTCGAGCTGACCGCCCTTGACGAAGCAGAACACCCACAGCGCCAGGAACACCGCGCCGACCGCGAACATGAACGGTTCGATGAAACCGGTGGCGAGGATGGCCGCCTGCAGCAGCCACCCGAACCATACACCGGCCGGCCCGCCCGTCAGGCGTGAGGAAGCTGCGAGGACGATGATCGCCAGGATGCCGCCGCCGAACGCCGCGAGCGGCGGCAGCGTGCCCTTCCCGTAGACGACGAGCATCGGGAAGAAGAACATGACCGCCTCGAGCACGAGGGTGATCGCGAGCAGGCTCTCCCGCGCACCGCGTTGCGGCCGCGGCTTCCGCGTGCGGGGCTGGCGACCCGGCCGGGAGGCCCGGGGTGCGTCCGTCACTTCGTCCCGCCTTCCGCGTGGACCAGGTCCATGACCTTGCCCACCATCACGATGGAACCCGCGACGAGCACGAGGGCGTCCTCGGCGTCGGCCTCCTCCGCCAGCTCGCGGGCCTGCTGCAGGGCCTGCTCGAGCGACGGCTCGACGACCACGCGGTCCTCGCCGACCTCGCCCACGACGACGCGCGCGAACGCGTCGGCGTCGAGTGCCCGGTCGCCGGGCGGCTGCGTGACGACGAAGGTCTGCACGGTGTCCTTGAGCGCCCGGACGAAGCCGCGGGCGTCCTTGTCACCGAGGATCCCGACGACGCCGACGACGTGCTCGGACGGGAACGCGACCGGCAGTGCCTCGGCGAGGGCGCGGGCACCGTGCGGGTTGTGCGCGGCGTCGACGACGACCGTCGGGTCCTGCGCGATCGGCTGCAGCCGACCCGGGCTCGTGGCGTTCGCGAGGCCCTCGGACAGGACGTCCTCGTCGAGGGCCTGCGACCCGCGCCCGAGGAACGACTCGACCGCGGCGATCGCGACCGCGGCGTTGTGCGCCTGGTGCTGGCCGAACAGCGGCACGAACAGGTCGTCGTAGCGTCCGGCGATGCCCTGCACGGTGACGAGCTGCCCGCCGACGGCCGGGGTGACCGACACGACGGAGAACACGTCGCCCTCGACGGCGAGCGTCGACTCGGTCAGCTCGGCCGCGCGCTGCAGTTCGGCGAGCGCCTCGGGTGCCTGCGCGCTGGACACGACGGACGACGACGGCTTGATGATCCCGGACTTCGTGCGGGCGATCTCGGCGACGGTCGACCCGAGCTGCTTGGCGTGGTCGATCGCCACGGGGGTGATCACCTGCACCTGGCTCTGGACCACGTTGGTCGAGTCCCACTCGCCGCCCATGCCCACCTCGACCACGGCGACGTCGACCGGCGCCTCGGCGAAGCACGCCAGGGCGAGGACGGTGAGCGCCTCGAAGAAGGTCAGCGGCTGCTCGCCCCGGTCGGTGAGCTCCTGGTCCGTCATCGCGAGGATCGGCGTGATGTCGTCCCAGTTCTCGACGAACCGGTCCGCGGCGATCGGCTCGCCGTCGATGACGATGCGCTCCCGGATCGACACCAGGTGCGGGCTCGTCATCAGGCCGGTCCGCAGCCCGTGCGCGCGGACGATGCTCTCCGTCATCCGGGCGGTGGACGTCTTGCCGTTCGTCCCGGTGACGTGGATGACCGGGTACGCCAGGTGCGGGTCACCGAGGAGCTCGACGGCTCGTCGGGTCGCGGTCAGTCGGCGTTCCGGGGCCTGCTCGCCGATGCGGGCGTACAGCGCGGCCTCGACGCGTCGGACCTCGTCGTCGTCCCCGCCGTAGGGCAGGGCCTCGGCCGGGGTCTGGTCGCCCGAGGGGCCGACGGGGATGCGGACACCGGCTGTGTCGTCGAGGGCCGCGGCGTCGTCGAGGGCGCCGTGGTCGTCGTCGTGGTCGTCGTACTGGTTGCTGTCGCTCATGCGCGTGCCACCTCCACGGACACCTTCGCACCGTCTCCGACGTCCGAGCCCTCGCCGGGAGCGAACGTCGTCGTGGTCACCTGGACGCTCGTCGCCAGGGTCTCCCCCGCGATGAGCTGTTCGTGCGCGCGCACCGCGTCCGCTGCGTCGTCGGAGACCCGGAGCGTCAGGGCGATCCTGTCGCTGACGTCGAGGTCGGCGTCGCGGCGTGCCTGCTGCACGGCGCGGACGACGTCGCGGGCGAGCCCCTCGGCCTCGAGCTCCGGCGTGGTCACGGTGTCGAGCACCGCGAAGCCGCCGCCGTCGAGGAACGCGACCGCGACCGACTCGTCCGCCACCGTGAGGTCGAGCGTGTACTCGCCCTCGACGAGGTCCACACCGCCGACGGTCACACCGGTCTCGGTCGCGACCCAGTCGCCCCTCTTGGCGGCCGGGATCACCTGCTGCACCTGCTTGCCGATGCGCGGACCGGCGGCGCGGGCGTTCACGGTGAGCTTGCGCTCGATGCCGTAGCGGCCGAGCGACGACTCCTCCTGCTGCTCGAGCACGACCCGCTTGACGTTGAGCTCGTCGCGGAGGATGTCCGCGAACGGCTCGATCGCGGTCGGGTCCGGCACGACGAGCGTCAGCGTCGCGAGCGGCAGCCGGACGCGACGGCCGGTGGCCTTGCGGAGCGCGAGCCCCTTCGACGCGACGTCGCGCACGCGGTCCATCGCGGCGACGAGGGCGTCGTCCGCGGGGAACTCCGCAGGCGACGGGAAGTCCTCGAGGTGCACGCTGCGTCCGCCGGTCAGGCCCTTCCAGACCTCCTCGGTGACGAGCGGCGCGAGGGGCGCGGCGACGCGGGTGAGCGTCTCGAGCACGGTGTACAGCGTGTCGAACGCGGCCTTCGCCTCGGGCGAGGACGCTGCCCCGAGCCAGAACTTGTCGCGCGAGCGTCGCACGTACCAGTTCGTCAGCACGTCGGCGAAGTCGCGGACGGCCTGGGCCGCGAGCGGGGTGTCGAGCGCGTCGAGGTGCGTCGTCACGTCGGCGACGAGCACGCGGGTCTTCGCGAGCAGGTACCGGTCGAGCACGTCGGTGCTCGCCGTGCTGCGCGTCGCCTCGTACCCGTGCTCCCCCGACGCGTTCGCGTAGAGGGTGAAGAAGTAGTAGGTCGACCACAGCGGCAGCAGGAACTCGCGGACGCCCTGGCGGATGCCCTCCTCGGTCACGACGAGGTTGCCGCCGCGGATCACCGACGACGACATGAGGAACCAGCGCATGGCGTCGGCGCCGTCGCGGTCGAACACCTCGGAGACGTCCGGGTAGTTCCGCAGCGACTTCGACATCTTCTGCCCGTCCGAGCCGAGCACGATGCCGTGGCTGATGACGTTCCGGAAGGCGGGGCGGTCGAACAGCGCGGTGGACAGCGCGTGCATGACGTAGAACCAGCCGCGGGTCTGCCCGATGTACTCGACGATGAAGTCGGCGGGGCTGTGCTCGTCGAACCACTCGCGGTTCTCGAACGGGTAGTGGACCTGCGCGTAGGGCATCGAGCCGGAGTCGAACCAGACGTCGAACACGTCCGAGATGCGGCGCATGGTCGACTGCCCCGTGGGGTCGTCCGGGTTGGGTCGGGTCAGGTCGTCGATGAAGGGACGGTGCAGGTCGACCTCGCCGTCGGCGTTCAGCGGCAGCCGACCGAAGTCCCGCTCGATCTCCTCGAGCGAGCCGTAGACGTCCTGGCGCGGGTACGCCGGGTCGTCGGACACCCACACCGGGATCGGCGTGCCGAAGTAGCGGTTCCGCGAGACGGACCAGTCGATCGCGTTCCCGACCCACTTGCCGAACTGGCCGTCCTTGACGTTGTCCGGCACCCAGTTGATGTCCTGGTTGAGCTCCCCCATGCGGTCGCGGAACGCGGTGACGCGGACGAACCACGACGAGACGGCCTTGTAGATGAGCGGCTTGCGGCAGCGCCAGCAGTGCGGGTAGCTGTGCTCGTAGGACGCCTGGCGGAGCAGGCGACCCTTGTCGCGCACGGCCTTCGTCAGCGGCTTGTTGGCGTCGGACCAGAGCATGCCGGCGACCTCGCCGAACTGCGCGGTGAAGAGACCGCCCTCGTCGAGGGACAGCACGACCGGGATGCCGGCGGCCGCGCAGACCTCCTGGTCGTCGGCGCCGTACGCCGGGGCCTGGTGCACGATGCCCGTGCCCTCGCCGGTCTCGACGTACTCGGCCACGAGCACGCGCCAGGCGTCCTCGTAGCCCTCCTGGTCGGCCAGGTGGTCGAACAGACGCTCGTACTCGACGCCGTCGAGCTCGGCGCCGGCGACCGTGCGGAGCACGGCGGCGAGCGCGTCGTCGGCCGACTCGTAGCCGAGGTCCTTCGCGTGGGCCGCCACGGTGTCCGACGCGAGCAGGTACCGGGCGGAACCGGCGTCGCCACCGTCAGCCGCGCCTCCCGGCCCGGCGGCCAGCACCGAGTAGGAGATCGACGGACCGACGGCGAGCGCCGCGTTCGTCGGCAGGGTCCACGGGGTCGTCGTCCAGGCGAGCGCCCGCACCCGGTCGAGTCCCAGCTCCGACGCCCGCGGTCCACGCAGCGGGAACGCGACCGTGACCGACTGGTCCTGGCGCATCTTGTAGACGTCGTCGTCCATGCGGAGCTCGTGGTTCGACAGCGGCGTCTGGTCGTTCCAGCAGTACGGCAGGACCCGGAAGCCCTCGTACGCCAGGCCCTTGTCCCAGAGCTGCTTCCACGCCCACAGGACGCTCTCCATGTACGTGACGTCGAGGGTCTTGTAGTCGTCCTCGAAGTCGACCCAGCGCGCCTGGCGGGTGACGTACGCCTGCCACTCGTCGGTGTACTGCAGCACGCTGCGCTTGGCGGCCGCGTTGAAGACGTCGACGCCCATGTCGTCGATCTCGTGCTTCTCGGTGATGCCGAGCTGGCGCATCGCCTCGAGCTCGGCGGGCAGGCCGTGCGTGTCCCAGCCGAAGCGGCGGTGGACCTGCTTGCCGCGCATGGTCTGGTAGCGCGGGAAGACGTCCTTCGCGTACCCGGTCAGCAGGTGCCCGTAGTGCGGCAGGCCGTTCGCGAAGGGCGGGCCGTCGTAGAAGGTCCACTCGGTGCAGCCCTCGCGCTGGTCGATCGACGCCCGGAAGGTGTCGTCGCCCTTCCAGAAGGCGAGGATCCCCTGCTCGACGGCGGGGAAGCTCGGGGACGGGCTGACGCCGGCCGCGGGGACGTTGAGGGGGTAGGCCACGAGCTGCTCCTGTGGGTTCGGTTCGTCTCCACGAGGACGGAGCCTGTGCTCCGCGGTACCACCTCGCTTGCCGTGGGCGCTGGTGCTGCCGACGACCGCTCGTTGCCCGGGTGCGGTGCGGCCCGGTCCGCCCGGCTCTACTGACGACGGTGGTGCTGCCGCGTTCTGCCGGAGGCTCCCCGGTGATGGCCGGATCGACGCCTGATGGGGACGAGTCTACAAGAGTCGGAGCATGCTGGAGCGATGCCCTCGTCCGACAAGCAGGACCGTCCCGACTCCCTGCTCACCGTCGTCATCGCGTTCGCCGCGAACCTGCTCGTCGCCGTCGCCAAGACGATCGCGTCCCTCCTCACGGGATCGGCGTCGATGACCGCCGAGGCCGCGCACTCGTGGGCCGACACCGGCAACGAGGTCTTCCTGCTCGTCGCCGAGCGTCGGGGCGCACGGAAGCGGGATGCGGAGCACCCGCTCGGGTACGGCCGCGAGACCTACATCTGGTCGATGTTCGCCGCCTTCGGGCTGTTCACCGCCGGCGCCGTCGTGTCGATCTGGCACGGCATCACCGAACTCGGCGAGACCGGCCCGGCCGAGGACGTCGTGCTCAACTACGTCGTGCTGGCGGTCGCGTTCGTCCTCGAGGGCACGAGCTTCCTGCAGGCCTACCGCCAGGCGCACGGTGCCGCCACCAAGCGCCGTGTCCCGGTGCTCCGCCACGTGCTGCAGTCGTCGAACCCGACCCTCCGAGCCGTCTTCGCCGAGGACGCCGCGGCCCTGGTCGGTCTCGTCATCGCCTTCCTCGGGGTCTTCCTGCACCAGGTGACCGGCCTGGCGGTCTTCGACGCGATCGGCTCGATCGCCGTCGGCCTGCTGCTCGGGGTCGTCGCGGTCGTCCTCATCGAACGCAACCGCCGCTTCCTGCTCGGGGAGGCCACCTCGCCCGAGCTCGAGGACGCCGTCCTCACGGAGCTGCTCGCGCGCGACGAGGTCGAGCGGGTGACGTACCTGCACCTGGAGTTCGTCGGCCCGTCGCGGGTGTTCCTCGTGGCCGCCGTCGACCTGACCGGCAACGAGGACGAGGACCACGTCGCGGTGCGGTTGCGCCGGGTCGAGGAGTCCCTCGAGACGAGCCGGTACATCGAGGAGGCGGTGCTCACCCTGAGCATCCCGGGCGACGCGTCGCTCGCGGCTCGGGGCGACGGCGACGTGCCCGCGATCGTGCGGGACGGCACCGTCGAGGACGTCGCCTCCGGCGGCGCGGGGACGCTCCGGGCCTAGGATCCGCAGCGCGCGTCGAGACCGGCGGCCACCGGGGTGAGCGCAGCACCGACGTACTCGACCAGCGACCGCCGCCCGACGCCGTCCGCGACCCAGACGCCGAACGCCGCCGCGGCCGCGCCGAGCAGCGCCCCGGACACCGTCTGCGGCCAGAGCGCCGTCGGACGCTCCCCCGTCCGTCCTGCGACGAACGCGGCCACCGCACCGTGCTGCGCCATCACCCGCGCGGCGACGCTGGCGACGAGCTCGGTGCCGATGTCCATCACCTCGGCCTGCGCGATCGCCCACGGCACCCGTTCCGGGTCGTGCGCCCGGGCGGCCGCCACCAGTGCCTCCTCGACCGCGCGCACCGGGCTCCGCTCGGTCGACGCCGCGAGGAACACCGGGACGTCGGCGACCGCCGCGTCCAGCTCGAGCCAGAGCACGTCGGACTTCGCGGCGAAGTAGTTGAAGAACGTCGCGCGGCTGACCCCGGCACGTGCGGCGACCTGGTCGACGGTCGTCCGGCCGTACCCCTGCTCGAGGAAGAGCTCCGCGGCGGCGTCGGCGAGCACCTGGGCGCTCGAGCGTCGGGGTCTGCCTCCGCGGCGCACCGTCTCGTCCATGCGCTCAGTAAACCGCTAGACTCGACCAGCCATGATCTTGGACTCAGTACAGAAAGCCCGCCGCGTCGGTCGCGTCACCGGCCTGGCCGCGGGCGCAGCCGCCCTCCTGCTCGCCCTGACCGCCTGCACGGACGGCGGCACGGCCACCTCCGACAGCACCCCGGTCAGCGGGGGCACGCTCCGGTACGCCTCCGGCGACGCCGAGCCCACCTGCCTCGACCCGCACGTGGGCGGCAACTACCCGCAGGCCCTGCTCGCGACGCAGTACGTCGAGATGCTGACCGGACTCGACCGCGACGGAGCGCCGACACCGGCCCTGGCCACGAAGTGGACCACGAGCAGCGACGGGAAGACCCTGACGCTCGACCTGCGCGACGACGTCACGTTCTCCGACGGCACCCCGTTCGACGCCGCGGCCGTCGTCGCGAACATCGAGCACGTGCAGGACCCGGCGACCGCGTCCAGCACCGGCTACCTCGCCCTGCAGTCGATCACGAAGGCGACCGCCACCGCCGACCACACGGTGACGCTGACGCTGAGCCGCCCGGACAGCGCGCTGCTCGCGTCGTTCTCGCAGCCGTGGGTCGGCATGGAGTCCCCGAAGGCGCTCCAGCGTCCGCAGGCGACGAACTGCGAGTCTCCCGTCGGCACCGGTGCCTTCACGGTCACCGGCTGGCAGCACGGCGACCGCGTGACCCTGGCGAAGAACGCGCGGTACACGCCCCTCACCGGGAGCACCGGACCCCGCCTCGACGGCATCACCTGGCGCTTCCTGCCCGACTCGACCTCGCGATACGCGGCACTGCGGTCCGGCCAGGTCGACGTCGTCGACAACGCCCAGCCCGACCAGCTGAAGAGCGCGTCCACGAAGGGTGCGATCCGCGACCTCGACGCGCCCCGCCCCGGTGCGTCGAACCGGCTCGAGCTGAACTCCGGGCACGGGGTGTTCCAGGACGAGGCCGTGCGCAAGGCCTTCATCGCCGGCGCCCAGGTCGACCCGGGCCTGCAGAGCCTGTTCCTCGGGACCGCGAAGCGCTCGTACTCGGTGCTGTCGAGCGTGGAACCGACCGCGTACTCCGACCCTGCGTTGTTCGAGTACTCGCCGAGCACCGCGGAGCGACTGCTCGACGAGGCCGGTTGGAAGGTCGGCAGCGACGGCGTCCGTCAGAAGGACGGCGAGCGCCTCACGGTGACGTTCCCGGTGTCGACGAACCAGTCCGTGCCGGCCGAGCGCAGCCTGTTCCAGCAGGTCCAGGCATCCGAGAAGGCCGTCGGCTTCGACGTCCGGCTCGAGGAGCTCGACCTGTCGAGCTGGTACGCCGCCCTGGCCGCGAACGAGTACGACGTCGTCAGTGCGCCGTACACGAAGGTCGGCCCGGACGTGCTGCGCATCCTCTACGACAGCGCGAGCATCGAACCGGCACCGTCCGGCTACTTCGCCAACCTCGCGCAGCTCGACGACCCGACGGTCGACGACCTGCTCCGGCGCGCGGCCCGCACGGCCGACGCCGACGAGCGCGGGGACCTGTACCGCCAGGCGCAGCAGCGCATCCTGGCGAGCGCCACCGTGCTGCCGCTCTACGACCAGCAGAACCACTTCCTGTACCGCTCCGCCGTCCACGGCATCGAGACCACGTCGGTCTCCACGCCCTGGTTCGGCACGGCGTGGATCGCACGCTGACGAGCGCACCGGCCGGGAGGCACCCCCTGCGTCCGACACGCGAGCACCCGTCCGCCGGTCGGTCGGTCTGGGCCCTGTGGGGCCTTCGCCGGCTGGCCGGCGGCATCGGCGTGCTCTGGGCCGTCGCCACGCTCGTCTTCGTCGCGATCCGCCTGATCCCCGGGGACCCGGCGCTCGCCGTCCTCGGCGGACCGGGCTCGCAGGCCTCCGCCGAGGCGGTCGACGCGGTCCGTCGCGAGTACGGCTTCGACCGGCCCGTGCTCGTGCAGTACGCGGTGTTCCTCGGTCGCCTGGCCACCGGGCACCTCGGTGACTCCTACGCGTTCCGCACCCCGGTGACGACGCTGCTCGCGCAGCAGCTGCCGGTGACGCTGACGCTCGCGGTCGCCGGGCTCGTCGTCGCGTGGGTGCTGGCGATCGGTGCCGCGTGGTGGTCGACGCAGCGCGGCCGGGTCGCCGCCGCGCTCACCGGTGCGATCACCGTCACCGCGAGCGTCGTGCCGCACTTCTGGCTCGGCAGCGTGCTCATCGTCGTGTTCGCGAGCACGCTCGGGTGGGTGCCCGCGGTGTCGGACGGCAGCCTGCGCGGGTGGGTCCTGCCCGTCCTGACCGTCGCGGTGCCGGTCGCCGGGTACCTGGCCGAGACCGTCCGCGACGGCGTGGTCGACGCCCAGCGTTCGGCGTTCGCGCTGGCGGCACGGGGGCGTGGCGAGTCCCGCGCCGGGCTGTTCGGCCGGCACCTGCTCCGACACGCGGCACTCCCCGGGATCGCCCTGTCCGCGTGGGCCTTCGGATCGCTGGTGTCCGGTGCGGTCGTCGTCGAGTCCGTGTTCGCGCTGCCCGGGATCGGCCGGGCGCTGGTGACCGCGGTGACGCAACGGGACATGCCGCTCGTCGCCGGGATCGCGCTGGTGTCCGCGGCGGCGTACGTCGTCGTGCTCGCGGTGGCGGACCTGGTCGAGCGCCTGGTGGACCCGCGGGTCGGCAGCGGAGCCCGTCGCCGGACCGCGACGCGTGCGCGGGACCGGGTCCGGGGCGGGACGCACCACGGGGCGGGCGCACGGTGAGCGGCATCGTCGACCCGGGCCTCCAGGCCGGTGCCCGTGCGCCGGGCAGCCGACGGTCCGAGCGGTCTCGTGGGGGGACGCTCGGGCCGGCCGGCACCGTCGCCGCGGCGGTCGTCGTGGTCGCGGTGGTGGCGGCCGTGTGGCCGGCCCTGCTCGGCGGTGGCGACCCGCTCGCGGTGCACCCGGCGGACGCGCTCGCCGCACCGGGTCCGGCGCACCCGTTCGGCACCGACGAGTCCGGACGCGACGTCCTGACGCGGGTCGTCGCCGGTACCCGCGCGTCGCTCGTGGTCGGCGTCCTCGCGACCCTGGTGGGCGGGTTCGCCGGGATCGTGCTCGGCACGCTCGCCGGGCTCGGCGGACGCGTCGTCGACGCGGTCGTCGGTCGTGTCACCGAGGTGGCGTTCGCACTGCCCCTCCTGCTCGTCGCGCTCGTCGTCATCGCCGTGACGGGGCCGGGGGCGGTGCCCGCGACCCTGGCCGTCGGGTTCGCGACGGCGCCGGGCTACGCGCGGATCGTCCGCGCACTCGTCCGGACCGCACGGTCGTCGCAGGTGGTGGAGACGGCGGTGCTGCAGGGCCGCTCCCCCGGGCGGATCCTGCTCCGCCACGTGCTGCCCGCGGCGCTCTGGCCCGTCGTCGCGGTCGCGACCCTCGGGGTCGGGCAGGCCGTGGTCTGGGCCTCGGCGCTGAGCTACCTCGGTGTCGGCACCCCGCCGCCGGCACCCGAGTGGGGCGCCATGCTCGCGGACGGACGGACCTACCTGCTGACGGCACCGTGGATGAGCACGTTCCCGGGGCTCGCGATCGTCGTGCTGGCCACCGCCGTGACGGTGCTCGGCCGCGCGGTCCGGCGTGCGGGGGCCGCACGGTGAGCGCGGTCGCCCCACGGGTGCTCGACGTCCGCGGCCTCACCGTGTCGATCGACGGGACGACCGTCGTGCACGACGTCGCCCTGCACGTCGACGCCGGCGAGTGCGTCGCCCTGGTCGGGGCGTCCGGGTCCGGCAAGTCCGTGACCGCCCGCGCAGCACTCGGGCTCTCGGCGCCGGGCGCGGTCGTGACCGCGGACCGGCTCGACCTCGACGGCACCGACGTCCGCCGCCTGTCCGAGCGACGGTGGCGGCGCCTGCGCGGCACCACCGTCGGCTACGTCGGGCAGGAGGCGCTCGGCGCACTCGACCCGCTCCGCCCCGTCGGACGCGAGGTCGGCGACGCCCTCCGCCTGCACACCGACCTGCGGGCGGTCGACCGGGTCGAAGCGGTGCGCAGGGCACTGGCGGCCGTCGGGCTCGACCCGTCACTGGCGACCGACGGCCGCCTCGCCGGCACGCTGTCCGGCGGCATGCGGCAGCGCGCGCTCATCGCCGCGGCGACCGTGACCGCTCCGGCCCTCGTCGTGGCGGACGAACCGACGACCGCGCTCGACGCGGCGGTCGCGGTGACCGTGATGGAACAGCTGCGCGCCGCCCAGCAGCGCGGTGCCGGGGTCATCGTCATCACGCACGACCTCGGGCTCGTCGCCGGGTGGGCGGACCGGGTGGTCGTCGTGGACGACGGCACCGTGGTCGAGGACGGACCGGTCGCGGCGGTCCTCGGTGCCCCCGTGCACGCCGCCACGCAGGCGCTGGTGCGGGCGGCACGGCCGGGCGCCGAGCGGGTGCCGGCTCCGGTGTCGGGTGCGGCGCCCGTGCTCGAGGGCGTCGGGCTGACCCGCGTGTTCGACGGGGTGCCCGCCGTGCAGGACGTCTCGCTCGCGGTGCGCCCGGGTCGGGTGACCGGGGTGATCGGCGCCTCGGGCTCCGGCAAGACCACGGTGGCGCGGATGCTGCTCGGGCTCGAGGAACCGGACGCCGGCACGGTCGCCCTCGACGGAGGCCCCTGGGTGCCGCTGCCCGAACGGGACCGCCGGGGCCGACGGCACCGGGTGGCCGCCGTGGTGCAGGACCCCGGAGCGACGTTCGACGAACGCTGGACGGTGGAGCGGGTGCTCGCCGACGCCCTGACCGACGGTGGTGCGCGCCGGGCGAGCGGTGGGCTCGCCGACCGGGTCGACGCGGCCCTCCGGCAGGTCGGGCTCGACCCGGCGCTGCGCTCCCGTCCCCCGCGCACGCTGTCGGGCGGGCAGCGGCAGCGACTCGCGATCGCGCGGGCACTCGCGACCGGTCCCGACGTGGTGGTGCTCGACGAACCGGTGACCGCGCTCGACGCCACCGTGCAGGACGCCGTGCTCGGACTGCTCGGACGCCTCCGCGACGACACCGGGGTCGCGATGGTCTTCGTGTCGCACGACCTGCGTGCCGTGCGACGGATGGCCGACGACGTGCTCGTCGTGCACGAGGGCCAGGTCGTCGAGCAGGGGCCGGCGTCCCGCGTGTTCGACGCGCCCGAGCACCCGGCGACCGCGCGGCTGCTCACGGCGTCCGCGCGGCTGGCTGCCGGCGCCTGACGGCGGACCCGCGTGCCGGCGTGCCGGCGTGCCTGCGTGCCTGCGTGCCTGCGGGCGGCGTGCCGGGTCCGGCCGGCGGTCCTCGCTCGCTCGCGGGACGCGGAGTGGTGCGCGAACGCGACAGTGCCCGGGCGTTCTCCGCCCGGGCACTGTCGGTCTCGTCGAGTGGTCGGCCGTGCGGAGGCCGCACGACCCGGCCGACCCGCGGCTACGCGCCGGTGGTCTCCTGCTTCGGTGCGTCACCCGAGATGATCGGGATCTCGCTCGTCGAGAAGTCCTTGGCCCAGTCGGACTGCGCGAGCTCCGAGCTCGGGTCGTTGTAGTCCTCGATCACGCCGGCGACCTCGTCCTCGTGCGCCACCGTCGGGCCGGAGCCCATCAGCGGCGTCGCGGCCGTCTCCTTCGTGAAGTACACGGCGACGAGGCCGATCACGGCCGCGAGCATGAGGTAGAACGCGGGGATGTCCTCGGCCCACGGGAGCCCGGCGTCCTTCGCGCCGGCGATGAGCGCCTGCGTCGCCAGGGGCGTCGTGCCGCCGAACAGCGAGACGGACACGTTGAACGCGATGGCGAGCGCGCCGTAGCGGATGATCGTCGGGAACAGCGCCGGGAGCGTCGACGGCATGGTCGAGGTGAAGGTGACGAGCACGAGCCCGAGGATGAGCAGGCCGAAGAACACCCCGGCGCCGGTCCCCGTCTGGACGAGCTTGAGCGCCGGCCACGACAGCGCGATGAAGCCGATGCAGCCCGCGGCCAGGACCGGTCGACGGCCGAACTTGTCGGACAGCCGGCCGCCGAACGTGATGACGACCATCATCAGGATCATCACGATGACGATGAGGATCAGGCCGAAGGTCGCGTTCTGCCCGAGGTTCGTCTCGAGGTAGGTCGGCATGTACGACAGCAGCATGTAGTCGGTCACGTTGAACACGAGGACCAGGCCGATGCAGATGACGAGAGAGCGCCAGTTCTCCGCGAAGAGCTTGAGGAACGGCGTCTTCTGCGACTCGCGCTCGGCCGCCTGCTCCTGCTGCTTCTGGAACGCGGGGGTCTCCTCGAGCTTGAGGCGCAGGTAGAGACCGATCAGCCCGAGCGGGCCGGCGACGAGGAACGGGATGCGCCAGCCCCAGCTGAGCAGGGAGTCCTCGGGCAGGGCGTACTGCAGTGCGGTGACGATCGAGGCGCCGAGCACGTAGCCGGCGAGCGTGCCGAACTCGAGCCACGAGCCCATGAACCCGCGGCGCTTGTCCGGCGAGTACTCGGCGATGAACGTCGCGGCGCCGCCGTACTCACCGCCCGTCGAGAAGCCCTGCACGAAGCGGGCGACGAGGAGCAGCACCGGCGCCCAGAACCCGATGGTGTCGTAGGACGGGATCAGGCCGATCATGAGCGTGCCCGCGGCCATCAGGATCATCGTCAGCGCGAGGACCTTCTGCCGACCGATCTTGTCGCCGATCGGACCGAAGACGGCACCACCGATCGGACGGACGACGAACGCGGCCGCGAAGAACCCGAAGGTCGCGACGAGGTTCGAGGTCGGGTCGCCCGCGGGCAGGAAGACCTTGGAGATCGTCACCGTCAGGTAGGCGAAGATGCCGAAGTCGAACCACTCCATGGCGTTGCCGAGCGCGGCGGCGGCGACGGCACGCTTGAGCAGCGACTCCTCGACGACGGTGACGTCGTCCTCGGTGAGCTTGCGGCGTGCGCGCTTCACAGCGCCCTTCGTCCGCAGCGGCCGGTCGCCGTGCGGGTGTGCGTCGTTCGGTGCCAAGTCGTTCCTCCGGTAGTGCTGAGTCTTGCCTTCGGGCGTCCGGCGGAAGCAACGGTGCGGTCCCGACGGAACTTCGCGCTCGCCGGACAAACTCCGATAGACTACCAGGTGATCGGCGTGTTCGCTGCAGCCGTGTGGTAGACGCTCTGCGCACCGGTCGACGGTTCCACTACGATCGGGTGCACCGTGCATCGCGCACGGACACTCAGGCACCTCATCACGGACTCGGTGCCGCACACATCGATCGAAAGGCCCCGCCATGTCGAAGCCCATGCCCGAGAAGCCCACCGTCGACGGACTCGAGGACGTCTGGGGTCCGGTCTGGGAGCAGGACGGCACGTACCGGTTCGACCGCGACAGCGCGACGAAGGACGCCGTGTACTCGATCGACACCCCGCCGCCGACCGCCTCCGGTTCGCTGCACATCGGCCACGTCTTCTCGTACACGCACACCGACCTCAAGGCCCGGTACGAGCGCATGCGCGGCAAGCACGTCTTCTACCCGATGGGCTGGGACGACAACGGTCTCCCCACCGAGCGTCGCGTGCAGAACTACTACGGCGTCCGCTGCGACCCGCAGCTCCCCTACGACCCGGCGTTCGTGCCGCCGTTCGAGGGCGGCGACGGCAAGTCGAGCAAGGCCGCCGACCAGCTGCCGATCTCCCGCCGCAACTTCATCGAGCTGTGCGAGCGCCTGACCGTGCAGGACGAGCAGCAGTTCGAGCACCTCTTCCGCACCCTCGGCCTGTCGGTCGACTGGACGCAGTCCTACCGGACCATCGACGACACCTCCCGCGCGAGCGCCCAGCGCGCCTTCCTCCGCAACCTCGAGCGCGGCGAGGCCTACCAGGCCGACGCCCCGACGCTGTGGGACGTGACCTTCCGCACCGCGGTGGCACAGGCCGAGCTCGAGGACAAGGAGATGCCCGGCGCGTACCACGGCCTGGCGTTCCACCGCGCCGACGGCGGCGAGGACGTCGTCATCCAGACCACCCGCCCCGAGCTGCTCCCCGCGTGCGTCGCCCTCGTCGCGCACCCCGACGACGAGCGCTTCCAGGACCTCTTCGGCACCACCGTCCGCTCCCCCCTGTTCGACGTCGAGGTCCCGGTGCTCGCGCACCACCTCGCGCAGCAGGACAAGGGCGCCGGCATCGCCATGGTCTGCACCTTCGGTGACACCACCGACGTGGTGTGGTGGCGCGAGCTGCAGCTGCCGAACCGCGCGATCATCGGCTTCGACGGTCGCGTGCGCTCCGACGAGCCGACGTGGATCGAGTCCGCCCGCGGCCGGGAGCTCTACGCCGAGATGGCCGGCAAGACCGTGTTCTCGGCGAAGAAGCTGCTCGTGGACGCCCTCACCGAGTCCGGCGAGCTCGTCGGTGACGTGAAGACGATCAACCACCCGGTGAAGTTCTTCGAGAAGGGCGACAAGCCCCTCGAGATCGTCTCGACCCGCCAGTGGTACATCGTCAACGGCGCCCGCGACGAGGAGCTCAAGACCACGCTCCGGAAGCGCGGCGAGGAGATCGCGTTCCACCCGGACTTCATGCGCGTCCGCTACGACAACTGGGTCGGTGGCCTGTCCGGGGACTGGCTCATCTCCCGCCAGCGCTTCTTCGGCGTGCCCCTGCCGGTCTGGTACCCGCTCGACGCCGACGGCAACCCGGTGTTCGACCAGCCGATCGTCCCGTCCGAGGACCAGCTCCCCGTCGACCCGGCGTCCGAGCCGGCCCCCGGCCACGACGAGTCGCAGCGCGGCGTCCCCGGTGGGTTCCAGGGCGAGCTCGACGTGATGGACACCTGGGCGACCTCGTCGCTCACCCCGCAGCTCGCGGGCAAGTGGAAGACCGACCCGGCACTGTACGACCTGGTGTTCCCGTACGACGTCCGCCCGCAGGCCCAGGACATCATCCGCACCTGGCTCTTCACGACGGTGCTCCGCAGCCAGCTCGAGGCGGACGTGGCGCCCTGGAAGCACGCGAGCATCTCGGGCTTCATCGTCGACCCCGACCGCAAGAAGATGTCGAAGTCGAAGGGCAACGTGGTCACGCCGCTCTCGATCCTCGAGCAGCACGGCGCGGACGCGGTCCGGTACTGGGCGGCCTCGTCGAAGCTCGGCACGGACGCGGCGTTCGACGCGCAGAACCCGAAGCAGATCAAGGTCGGTCGCCGCCTGGCGATCAAGGTGCTCAACGCCGCGAAGTTCGTCTACGGCTTCGAGCTGCCGAGCGGCGCGACGAGCGTGACCGAGGCGCTCGACGTCGACATGCTCGCCGAGCTCGCCGCCGTGATCGACCAGGCCACCACGGCCTTCGACGGCTTCGACCACGCGCGGGCGCTCGAGGTCACCGAGCGGTTCTTCTGGACCTTCTGCGACGACTACCTCGAGCTCGTGAAGGAGCGTGCCTACGGCACCGCGACCGACGCGACGCACGAGACCCAGGCGAGCGCGGTCCTGGCGCTGCGCGCCGCGATCGACGCGCTGCTCCGCCTGCTGGCACCGTTCCTCCCGTTCGCGACGGAGGAGGTCTGGGCCTGGACCCACGAGACCAGCGTCCACCGTGCCTCCTGGCCGACGGTGGCCGAGCTGCCGACGCAGGCCGCACCGACGGGCCTGCTGGGCGCGGTGGGCCAGGCGCTCATCGGGATCCGCGGCGCGAAGACGGCCGCCAAGGCCTCGCAGAAGACGCCCGTGACGCGCGCCGTCGTGGCCGCACCGGCCGACCAGCGCACGCTCATCGAGCGGGCGGCGGTCGACCTGGCGGCCGTCGGCCGCATCGAGAACCTGTCGTTCGCCGACGGCGACGAGCTCGCCGTCACCGAGATCGAGCTCGCCGAGCAGCAGGCGTAGCGTCGGATCGCAGGCCGGACCGTCCCGCGGTCCGGCCTGCGTCACGACACGGTGGGACGAACTGGAGGCACGCATGCAGTTGGGCACACGCTGGAACGTCGGTGGGCAGCCGCCGGAGCGACTCCCCGAGGCGGTGGTCGTCGCCGTGCGCGGCGTCGAGGACGAGCTGGCGGCGGAGTCCGTCGACGCGTCGACCTGGCGGTGGACGCTCACCTTCCTCGAGGGCAAGCCGATCGTCGAGCTCGACGACGGCACGTCGATCCACCTCGACCCCGCCGGGCGAGCGCAGGTCACGAACCCGGACGACGCGCCGGAAGAGGACTGACCCGGTCGGGACGGTCCGGTCAGACCAGCCCGGCCCGGTGCGCCGCGATGGCCAGCTGCGTGCGGTTCCGCAGCGCGAGCTTGTCGAGGAGTCGCGAGACGTAGGTCTTCGCCGACGTCGGCGTCACGCCGAGCCGTGCGGCGATCTGTGCGTTCGTCAGCCCCTCGCCGACCGCGGCGGCCAGTTCGCGCTCCCGCGGGGTGAGGTCGGCGAGGTCGTCGTCCGGATCGGGTCCGGAGACGTGGACGGGGGCGGGCTCCCCCGCTGCCGGACGCGCCACCGCGCGCGCGACCACCGCCGACGCGACCGCGGGCGCCAGGACGCACCGGTCCGCGGCGACGTCGCGCACCGCGGCGGCGAGCTCGTGCGGGCGGGTCCCCTTGAGCAGGAAGCCCGACGCACCGGCCTCGAGGGCGCGGAGCACCGCGTCGTCGTGCTCGAACGCCGTGAGCACCACCACGCGGGGTGGGTCGTCGAGTGCCCGCAGCCGGGCGGTCGTCTCGATGCCGTCGGGACCGCCGGGCATCCGGAGGTCGACGAGCGCCACGTCCACGCGCACGCGTCGGGCCGCGACGACTCCTCGGTCGCCGTCGGCGCACTCGGCCGCCACGACGATGTCCCGCTCGGACTCGAGCACGAGCCGGATGCTCGCCCGCACGTCCGCGTCGTCGTCCACGAGCAGCACGCGGATCACCGCGGCACCTCGAGCTCGAGCCGGAACCGTCCGCCGTGGGCACCGTGGGTCAGCCGCCCACCGACCGTCGCCGCACGCTCGGCGGCGACGGCGAGGCCGTGGCTGCCCGAGGGCAGAGCCGACGCCTGCCCGGCGACCGGGTTCTCGACGACGACCCGCACCGCGTCGGGCAGGACGGCACCGTGCAGGTCCACCGTCGCGCCGGGGGCGTGCTTCGACGCGTTGTGGAGCGCCTCGGCGAGCACGGCGTCGAGGACCGCACTCGACGCGGCGCCGAGGTGGGCGGTCCGCGCGATCGGCCCGACCGCTGCGCCGTGTCGACGGACCGTGGTGCCGTCCCGCTCGGCGGCCTCGATCGACTCCTGCCAGGACCGCGGCGCACGGGCGTCTGCCTCGCCGCGGTCCGCGCCGCGGTCCCCACCGCGCAGGAGTCCGACGACGAAGTGGACGTCCTCGAGGAGGTCCGCGCCGGTGTCCGCGATCCTCGTCGCGAGCGCGCGTGCCTCGGCGTCGGCCGTGCGGGACGCGATGGCGCTCGCGTGCAGGGTCATCCGGCTGACGTTCTGCCCGACGACGTCGTGCATGTCCCGGCTGAGGCGGAGGCGCTCGTGCGCGACGGCGTCGGCGGCCCGGGCCGCGGCGACCTCGGCCGCCAGGCGCAGTCGGTCCTCGCGGACGGCGACGAGGCGGGCGGCCTCGCCGACGGCACCGCCGACCAGGGCTGGCAGGACGACCCCGAGGAGCGGCGCGGTCTCGTCCGGCAGCGACACGTGCCCGGCGCGGAAGGAGCACGGGACCGGGACGAGCCCGAGCGGGTGCAGGACGGTGTACGCCGCGAGCACGAGCAGCCAGCCGCGGGGCCGTCGAGCACCGAGGACGGCCGCCGTCACCATCACGAACGAGCACGACCCCGTGGCGGCCCAGACGAGCGGTGCGACGACGACGGGGACGACGGGCAGGCGCCGGACCAGGTACAGCGAGAGCCCGCCGGCGAGGAACGCGAGCAGCTGGGCGGCATCGGGAACGGTCCTGGCGGCGAGCGCGTCGTACCAGGTGCTCCAGAGGGTCACCACCGGTGGGGCGGCCAGCGCCGCGATCCGCAGGACGCGACGGGTCCGGTCGGACGGTGCGTCCACGAGGCGCTCGATCCACCGCACGCGGTCGGTCCCGCCCACCGGCACGAGGAGTCGTTGAAATGTCACATGTACAGTCTACCGATCACCGCTGCCGGGATCGGCGGTGAAGGCCTAGGATCGGGAACGGTCGTTCCCCGAGTGACGACCGCCGGACCGGGAGGACGACCGTGACCACCGTCGTGGACCAGGAGACGCGCGACCGCATCCTCGCGGCCGCCGATGCCCTCTTCTACGCCCACGGCTTCCAGTCGGTCGGCATGGACGACATCCGGACGGCCGCCGGGGTCTCGCTCAAGAAGCTCTACGCCGCGTTCCCCGGCAAGGACCAGCTGGTCGCCGCCGTGCTCGGCGGACGACACGCGTCGTGGGAGCAGGGCGTCACCGCGGCCGTCGCAGCGGCAGCGAGCCCGCGCGACCGGCTCCTGGCGATGTACGACTTCCTCGAGCAGTGGTTCGGCGACGACACCTTCCGCGGCTGCGGCTTCATCAACGCGTTCGGCGAGCTCGGCGGCACCACCCCGGCGGTCGCCGCCATCGCGCGGGACCACAAGGACTCGTTCCAGCGGTACGTCGCCGGCCTGGCGGCCGACGTGGTGTCCGACCCCGAGGCGGCCGAGGAACTCGCCGCCCAGCTCGCGCTGCTCGCCGAGGGCGCGCAGACCACCGCGGCGATCGCCGGCGACACCGCGCCCGCGCGGCACGCGCGCCGTGCCGCGACGGTCCTGGTGGACGCCGCGACGCGCTGAGCACGACCACCCGACGAACGGGAGGCGCGGGGCGGGACCGTCCCGCGTCCGGCGTCCGTAGGGTGGCAGCATGGCAACCCCGTTCGACGAACCGAGCACCCTTCCCTACGCCCTCCCGCCGTTCGACGACGTCCGGCTCGAGCACTTCCGGCCCGCCTTCGACGCGGGCACGGCCGAGCAGCGCGCCGAGGTCGAGGCGATCGCCGTCTCGACCGAGGCACCGACCTTCGAGAACACCCTCGTGGCGCTCGAACGCTCCGGGCAGCTGCTGGCGCGCGTCTCGCACGTGTTCTTCACGCTGTCCTCGGCCGACTCGACGCCGGACCTGCACGACCTCGAGGCAGAGGTCTCGCCGTTGCTCGCCGCACACCGCGACGCGATCACGCTCGACGCCCGCCTGTACGCCCGGGTGGTCGCCGTGCAGGCCTCGCTGGACGAGCGCGCCGACCTGACGGACGAGGACCGGCGACTCGTGGAGCGTGTGCACACGGAGATGACCCTCGCGGGCGCGGGCCTCGACGACGACGGCAAGGACCGCCTGACCGCGATCAACCAGGAACTGTCGACGCTCACGACGACGTTCGAGCGGAACCTGCTCGACGACACGAACGACCTCGCCGTGCACGTGACCGCGGAGCAGGAACTCGCCGGTCTCGACGACGGCGCGAAGTCCGCGGCCGCGGGAGCCGCGAGCGACCGCGGGCTCGACGGCTGGCTGATCACGCTGCCGCTCTACACCGGACACCCGTGGCTCGCCTCGCTGACCGACCGCGGGCTGCGCGAACGGATCATGCGCGCCTCGCTCTCCCGCGGGCGCCGCGGCAACGCGCACGACAACCGGGACGTCCTGCTGCGCATCGTGCGGCTCCGGGCCGAGCGCGCCGAGCTGCTCGGGTTCCCGAACCACGCCGCCGTCGTGACCGCCGACGAGACCGCTCGCACGCCCGAGGCCGTCGACGGCCTGCTGTCGTCGCTCGTGCCCGCGGCCACGGCGAACGCCGACGACGAGCGGGCCGTCCGGTCCCGCACCGTCGGCTTCGACGTCGAGGCGTGGGACTGGGCGTACGCGACCGAGGTGCTCCGAGGCGAGCAGTTCGCCGCCGACAGCTCGGCCCTCCGCCCGTACTTTGAGGCCGACCGCGTCCTCCGTGACGGTGTCTTCCATGCAGCCGGGGCCCTGTACGGGCTCACGTTCACGGAGCGCCCGGACCTGCACGGCTACAACGACGAGGTCCGGGTGTTCGAGGTCCGCTCGGACGACGACGAGCCGGTCGGCCTGTACCTGCTCGACCTGTACACGCGGGACGGCAAGCGCGGCGGCGCGTGGATGAACCCCGTCGTCGAGCAGTCCGACCTGCTCGGCACGCTGCCCGTCGTCGTCAACAACCTCAACGTCGCGAAGCCCGCGGCGGGCTCCCCCACGCTCCTCATCCAGGACGAGGTCGAGACCCTCTTCCACGAGTTCGGGCACGCCCTGCACGGGCTGATCGCCCGGACGACGTACCCCCGGTTCTCGGGCACGAACGTGGAGCGGGACTTCGTCGAGTTCCCGTCGCAGGTGAACGAGATGTGGGTGTCGTGGCCCTCCGTGCTCGCGAACTACGCCAAGCACCACGAGACCGGCGAACCCCTGCCGCCCGAGCTCGTGCTCGGGCTGAGCGACTCCGCCGGGTTCAACGAGGGCTTCTCGACGACGGAGTACCTCGCCGCCGCGCTGCTCGACCAGGCGTGGCACCGGCTGTCGGCCGCCGACGCCGCCGCGGTCACGGACGTCGAGGCGTTCGAGCGCCAGGCCCTGGCGGACGCGGGGGTCGACGTGCACGCCGTGCCGCCGCGGTACTCCTCCACGTACTTCGCCCACACGTTCTCGGGCGGGTACGACGCCGGCTACTACGGGTACATCTGGTCCGAGGTGCTCGACGCCGACACCGTGGAGTGGTTCCGCGAGCACGGCGGCCTGTCGCGCGACGCCGGTCGGCGCTTCGCGTCGCTCGTGCTGGGCGTCGGCGGGTCGCAGGACCCGCTCGAGGCGTACCGCGCCTTCCGTGGGCGCGACGCCGAGGTCGGACCGCTGCTGCGGCGCCGCGGGCTCGAGTAGCGGGGTCGGCGGCCGCGGCACGTCGCGGCCGTCCCCGGCGTCGCCGCGGCCGCCCTCGGCGTCGAACCACGGATCCGACGTCGAACCAGGGCACGCACCTGGTTCGGTGTCGCGAACGTGGTTCGACACGCGCCGACGCCGGCCGCGCGCGCCAACGCCGGCCGCGTGCCGACGCCGGCGCGCGCCGACGCCGGCGCGCGCCGACGCCGGCCCCACACGCCGACGGCCCGGCCCCCGAGGGGACCGGGCCGTCGTGCGGCGCGAGCTACGCGGACTTCTCGACGCGCTTCGCCCGGGCGTGCGGCACGATCGTCGGTGCGGCGTTCTCGAGCACCGACTCGCGGGTGATCACCACGCGGGCGACGTCGTCGTCCGAGGGCACGTCGAACATGACCGGCCCGAGGACCTCTTCGAGGATCGCACGGAGCCCACGGGCACCGGTCTGCCGCAGCACCGCGAGGTCGGCGATCGCCTCGAGCGCGCCGCGGTCGAACTCGAGCTCGACCCCGTCGATCTGGAACATCCGCTGGTACTGCTTCACCAGGGCGTTCTTCGGCTCGGTGAGGATCTGCATGAGCGCCGCCTGGTCGAGCTGCGACACCGTCGTGACGACGGGCAGACGACCGATGAACTCGGGGATGAGCCCGAACTTGTGCAGGTCCTCGGGCAGGACGTCCGCGAAGAGGTCCTGCTGGTCGAGCGGGCTGTGCAGCGGAGCGCCGAAGCCGATGCCACGCTTGCCCACGCGGGACGACACGATCTCCTCGAGCCCCGCGAACGCTCCCGCCACGATGAACAGCACGTTCGTCGTGTCGATCTGGATGAACTCCTGGTGCGGGTGCTTCCGACCGCCCTGCGGCGGCACCGAGGCGGTGGTGCCCTCGAGGATCTTGAGCAGCGCCTGCTGCACGCCCTCGCCCGACACGTCGCGCGTGATCGAGGGGTTCTCGGCCTTCCGCGCGATCTTGTCGACCTCGTCGATGTAGATGATGCCGGTCTCGGCCCGCTTGACGTCGTAGTCGGCGGCCTGGATCAGCTTGAGCAGGATGTTCTCGACGTCCTCGCCGACGTAACCCGCCTCGGTCAGGGCCGTGGCGTCCGCGACCGCGAACGGCACGTTGAGGCGCTTCGCGAGCGTCTGCGCCAGGTACGTCTTGCCGCAACCGGTCGGGCCGATGAGCAGGATGTTCGACTTGGCGATCTCGATGTCGTCGCGGTCCTCGGCAGCGGTGATCTGCCCCTGCGCCCGGATCCGCTTGTAGTGGTTGTAGACGGCCACGGCCAGTGCACGCTTCGCCGGGTCCTGCCCGATGACGTACTCCTGCAGGAAGTCGAAGATCTCGCGCGGCTTGGGCAGCTCGAAGTCACCGCTCGCGGTGTCCTCACCGGCTTCAGCGAGGCGCTCCTCGATGATCTCGTTGCAGAGCTCGACGCACTCGTCGCAGATGTAGACACCCGGACCGGCGATGAGCTGCTGGACCTGCTTCTGGCTCTTGCCGCAGAAGGAGCACTTGAGCAGGTCAGCGCTCTCTCCGATGCGTGCCATGTCGGTGCCCTCCCTGGTTGACCGATGCAGACGGGTGACCCGCCGATGGATCGACTCTAACCGCATCCGGCGACAGCCACGGTGACGCCGTCCGGCCTGTCCCGGCACGTTCGCCCAGGGCGTGCACACCTGGTAGCGTTGCCCGCGTCTCTCTACATGTTGTAGAAATCGGAAGGACCCCATGACCACGCGCCTCGCCGTCCTCGGCACCGGAACCCTCGCCGTCACCGCTGCGATCGTCCTCGGCACCGCCGCGGCCGCCAGCGCCCACGTCGAGGCCGACGCGACCTCCACTGCGGCCGACTCGTACACGACCGCGACCTTCTCGGTCCCGCACGGCTGCGACGGCTCCCCCACCACGAAGCTCGTCTTCCAGGTCCCCGAGTCCGTGATCGAGGTGACGCCGACGGTCAACCCGAACTGGACCATCACGAAGGCCACCGAGCCGTACACCGCGGCCTCGAGCAGCAGCACGAGCGGCGAGGAAGCAGAGACCGGCGCCGAGCGCGTCACGAGCGTGACCTACACCGCGAAGACCCCGCTCCCCGCGGACGAACGCGACACCTTCGCCCTGTCGTTCTCGCTGCCGGACGGCAAGGCCGGCGACCGCGTCGCCTTCCCCGTCGTGCAGACCTGCGAGCAGGGCTCCGTCGACTGGGACCAGGCGCAGCAGAGCGGCAAGGCCGAGCCCGAGCACCCGGCACCGTCGATCGTCCTGACCGCCGCCGACGCGCAGGGCGGCGACGACGACGCCACCACCGCCACCGCGAGCGACGCCGCGCCTGCCGCGCAGCCCGACCTCGTCGGCCGGTTCCTCGGTCTCGGCGGCCTCGTCGTCGGTGCCGTCGGCCTGGTCGTCGCCGTCGCCGCGACGCGGCGCCGGGACGCATCGAAGTGACCCGTCGCACCGGTCCGACCCGCGGCCGCCGGTCCGCGACCCACCGCCGTCCGGCCTGGAGGCCCGTGGCCGCGACCGCCACGGCCCTCGCGATCGCGGGCGGCTCGGTCCTCGGCCTCGCCGCACCCGCCAGTGCGCACAACTACCTGGTCTCGTCGACGCCGGAGGTGGGCGGGACGCTCACCGAGCTCCCGGACCGCTTCGACATCACGACGAACGACCGGCTCCTGGCGATCGGCGGGTCGGACTCCGGCTTCGCCCTCCGCGTGATCGGTCCCGACGGGAAGTACCACGAGGACGGCTGCGTCACCGTCGACGGCCCGTCGATGACCACGACGGCCGCGCTCGGCGCCTCCGGCCGGTACGAGGTCGAGTGGCAGGTCGTCTCCGCCGACGGCCACACCGTCTCCGACCGCTACGACTTCACGTGGGACGCCCCCGCCGGCTTCACCCCCGATGCCGGCTCGAGCACGCCGCCGACGTGCGCCACCGACGCCGGGTCGAGCGCCGGACCGGAGGGCACCGCGGCCGGCGACGGCGGCGGTGACTCGACCACCACGGACGCGCTGTTCATCGGTGCGGGCGGGGTCGTGCTCGCCGGGATCGTCGTCGCGGTCCTGCTGCTGCTCCGACGCCGTCCCGCCCCCGCGGCCGACGACGCCGACGAGGACTGACGCCGGCGGGTCGGAGCCGCCCCGCGCCTCCCGTCCGTCGCCGTCGCCACTCGTCCGCCGTCACCCGCCCGTCGTCCCCCGACGAGGTTCCGCGACTCGCCGTACGCACAGCGCCGAGGTTCCACACGGCGCACGAAAGGCGGCCGAGGTTCCAGGATCCTGGAACCTCGGCCGCCTTCGTCGTGCCGTGCGGGTGCTACTTGACGAGCGCCGGCAGGTTCTTGCGGCTCGTGAGGACCTGGTCGATCAGGCCGTACTCGAGTGCCTCCTGCGCCGACATGATCTTGTCGCGCTCGATGTCGTTGTTGACCTGCTCCGGCGTCTTGTTGGAGTGCTTCGACAGCGTCTCCTCGAGCCAGGTGCGCATGCGGAGGATCTCCGCCGCCTGGATCTCGATGTCGGACGCCTGACCGCCACCCTGCTGCACGGCAGGCTGGTGGATGAGCACCCGGGCGTTCGGGAGCGCGAGACGCTTGCCTGGGGTGCCGGCGGCGAGGAGCACCGACGCGGCCGAGGCTGCCTGACCGAGGCAGACCGTCTGGATCTGCGGACGGATGTACTGCATCGTGTCGTAGATCGCCGTCATCGCGGTGAACGAGCCACCGGGCGAGTTGATGTACATCACGATGTCGCGGTCCGGGTCCATCGACTCGAGCACGAGCAGCTGGGCCATGACGTCGTCGGCGGACGCGTCGTCCACCTGGACGCCGAGGAACACGATGCGGTCCTCGAAGAGCTTCGCGTACGGGTCCTGGCGCTTGAAGCCGTAGGCCGTGCGCTCCTCGAAGCTGGGGAGGATGTAGCGATCGGACGGAGCCGGGACGTTCTGCGCGCCACCGAGCATGGGGAGGTGCATTCTCGTTTCCTTCTCTTCGGTGGTGGTCAGTTGGACTCGGGCTCGGCCGCCGACGTCGGCGTCTCGCCGTCGCCCACGGTGCCGCCGCCGCCGATGACCTCGACCGACGAGGCACGGAGGTGGTCGACGAAGCCGTACTCCAGGGCCTCCTGCGCCGTGAACCAGTTGTCGCGGTCGTTGTCCTTGAGGACCTGCTCGATCGACTTACCGGTCTGCTCGGCCGTGAGCTCCGCCATCCGCTGCTTCATGTCGAGGATGACCTTGGCCTGCGTCTGGATGTCGGCGGCGGTCCCGCCGAAGCCACCGGACGGCTGGTGCAGGAGCACCCGCGCGTTCGGCGTGATGTAGCGCTTGCCCGGGGTGCCCGACGAGAGCAGGAACTGCCCCATCGAGGCCGCGAGGCCGATGCCCACGGTGACGATGTCGTTCGGCACGAACTGCATCGTGTCGTAGATCGCCATGCCCGCGGTGATCGAACCACCGGGCGAGTTGATGTAGAGGTAGATGTCCTTCTCGGGGTCCTCGGCGGCGAGCATCAGCAGCTTGGCTGCGATCTCGTTCGAGTTGTCGTCGCGGACCTCAGAGCCGAGCCACACGATCCGGTCTCTCAGAAGGCGGTCAAAAACACTGGGGTTCAGTGTCGCTTCGGCCATGGAAAAGCTCCCGTTCAGTTGTCGCTTGATGTCGAACTTATCGGGTGCAACGCACCACTTCGCGTCTGTTCGCTCTGGGCGGTCGGATGGTGCCGGAACAACGGACGGGAGGCACGGTGCCAGCTGGCACCGTGCCTCCCGTCCGTCAGCAGATCGCGTTACTTCGCGTCGGCCTCGGTGGTCTCGTCGGCGTCAACCGACTCGTCCTCGGTGACCTCGTCGGCGTCCGACTCCTGCGCCACACCGGCGGTGAAGGCGGAGAGGTCGACGGCGTCGCCGTTGGTGTCCTTGACGGTCACCTTGGCGAGGACGGTCGCGACCGCCTTCGAGCGGGCGACCTCGCCGACCATGCCAGGGATCTGGCCGTTCTGGTCGATGACCTTGATGAACTCCGCCGGCTCCATGCCGTACTGCGCCGCAGCCTGGATGAGGTACTGCGTCAGTTCCTCCTGGGAGACCTGGATCTCCTCCTTCTCGGCGATGGCGTCGAGCAGGATCTGCGAGCGGAAGGCCTTCTCGCTGGACTCGGAGACCTCCTTGCGGTGCTCCTCGTCCTCGAGACGGTTCTCCTGCTCGAGGTGACGGTGCACCTCGTCCTCGATGAGCTGCTCCGAGATCGGGATGTTCACGTCCTCGATGAGCTTCTCGACGAGCTTGTCGCGAGCCGCCGCGCCCTGACCGAAGGTCTTGGACTTCGCGATCTGCTCCTTGAGGTCCGCCTTGAGCTCGTCGATGGTGTCGAACTGGCTGGCGATCTGGGCGAACTCGTCGTCGGCCTCGGGGAGCTCGCGCTCCTTGACGGCGGTGACGGTCACGGCGATCTGCGCGGTCTCGCCCTCGCGGTCGCCACCGACCAGCGTGGACTCGAAGTTCGTCGACTCACCGGCGGTGAGCGACTCGAGCGCCTCGTCGATGCCCTCGAGCAGGTCGCCCGAGCCGATCTCGTAGGAGACGCCGGTGGCCGAGTCGACCTCGTCGTCACCGATGGTGGCGGTCAGGTCGATCTGGGCGAAGTCGCCGGTCTTGGCCGGACGGTCGACCGTGACGAGCGTGCCGAAGCGGGTGCGCAGGTTCTGCAGCTCCTCCTCGATCTCGTCGTCGGAGACCTCGACGGCGTCGACCGTGAGCTCGTAGTCGTCGTACTTCGGCAGGTCGAACTCCGGACGGACGTCCACCTCGAAGGTGAGGACGAGGTCGCCCGAGAAGTCCTTGACGTCCGGGAGCTCGGCGACGTCCGCCTCGGCGCGTCCGAGGATGCGCAGCTCCTGCTCCTCCACCGCCTGGCGGTAGAAGGTGTCGATGGCGTCACCGACGGCGTGGTTCAGGACCTCGCCGCGGCCGACGCGCTGGTCGACGATGGCCGGCGGGACCTTCCCCTTGCGGAAGCCGGGGATGTTGATCTGCTCGGCGATGTGCTTGTAGGCGTGGTCGATGCTCGGCTTGAGATCGTCCGGCGTCACGTTCACGGTGAGCTTGACGCGGGTGTCGCTCACCTTGTCGACGGTGCTGGTGGCCAAGGGATGTACTCCTGTTGGTTGACGTTCGAGTGGACCTGGTCGGGGCGACAGGATTTGAACCTGCGACCTCCCGCTCCCAAAGCGGGCGCTCTACCAAGCTGAGCTACGCCCCGTGACTGGGCCAGGTGGTCGCGCACGCCCGAGGGCAGGCACGACCGCGACGAGTCTAGCGGTCCCGCGGTGCCGGGTTCCCTGGCGGCGTGCCGGTGTCGGGCGCGTCGGCCTCGGCGCTCCGCCGGAGACCCTGCCGCCACCGCAGGCCGACGGCGACCTGCACGCCGAGCGCGGCGACCATCAGCACGACGCCGAGGACGATCCGCCACACGTGCAGCAGCCCGTGCCAGGGCTGTGCCTGCGGGTCGCCGAAGGCCTCCGGACGGAGCGAGAAGACCACGGCGGCGACGGCGAGCAGCACGAAGGAGAGCACCCGCGAGCGCTTGATGCGGCGCGTGTCGGAGCCGTCCGGCTGCGGGAGCACGTTCGATGGCATGTCGGTGGTCGTTCGTCCGCTACGATGGTGGCGCTGCGGACCTGGTCCTGCAGCGCGGGGATGTAGCTCAATGGTAGAGCCCCAGTCTTCCAAACTGGCCACGCGAGTTCGATTCTCGTCATCCCCTCCACCGGGTTCCCGCTCGCCGGGGCCTCCACGTCGCAGTGCCGGCCATCGGCCTCGGTTCGCCCACTCCGACGAGGATCGCGGCGGACGCCACACCGCCCTTCGTCCGCCCACGCGACGTCCCTCACGACGCCCGACGGAACCACGGGCAGCCGGTCGTCCTGGTCGGACGTGCGTCATCGATCACGGGGCGCCGAGCGTCAGGACGAGGTGGACGGTCGTGCCGACCTCGACCCCGGCTCGCGTGCGCTCCGCCGTCCGCAGCGGCACCAGGTACCCGCCGTCCTTCGGGAAGAGCGACGTCGTCCACGCGATCCGGCCGACCGCCACGCCGGCCGGGATCACGCCCCAGCCGTACGTCAGTCCGGACGCGAGGTCGTGGACGAGCTCGGCCACGTCGGCCGGCACGACGGCGTACACGTACGGCGCCGGACCGCGCCACTCGATCACATCGGCGTCGAACTCGAGCTCCACGCCGCGATCGTACGGCGGTCCGGTGCCGCCGTCACGACCCCACGGTGCCGAGCGGTTCCTCCTCGACCTCCTGCCGGAGCAGCCGGTAGTGCTGCTCCCAGCCGTTGGTCCCCCGACCCGCGGCGTGCAGAGCGGTCCCCATGTCCGGGTCCGTCGCTGACCCTGAGCATGCGGGACTCGACGGGCGCGCGCCGACACGCCCGTCGACCGCCCGCACGTCGTGGTGACCGCGCGCCGGACTTGACGACGGTTCGAACACACGTTCGAATACCGGTGTGGGACGGCGTCGCGAGAACCGGTGGCAGCCCCCGGAACACCCGGAGGTCGAACGGCCGCGCGCCTACTCCCTGTCGGAGGACGCGCGCGGGCCGGACGTCTGTCACGCCGTGACACCCGCCCCGGTGTGGGCGTGGGTCCAGTTCCCCACGTTCCACATCCGGGTGAAGGGCTTCGCGAAGAGCTGGACACGCGACGCGGTCCTCGTCGAGTGGGCGCAGTTCGGGCAGCAGGCGGACGCCTGGGTCTGGCGGTCCGCAGTGAAGCACCGCACGCTGCGGGCGGACCGGCATCCGGAGAACGCACCACGTTGACTTCCGGCAGCGGGGCGAGGATCGTTCGGTGAACACCGGCTCGTCGAACAACTCACTGATCGTGTGGTTCACCCCGACGACCGGACGGAAGGAGGCACCATGAAGAAGCACGAGGTGCCGTCCTGGGTCGCCCACGTGCTCACCCCACCGGAGGTCATCGCGGCCTACGTCGAGCGACGGATCAACGATCCGGCACTCCTGTCGGGTGTGCAGTCCGAACCCACGTACGCGGACTTCCTCCGCGTCGAGTAGACGGTCTTCCCGGCGGGCGCGGCCGCCGTCCCGGTTCAGGGGACGCTGTCCGCGGCCGCCGTCCCTCCGGCCCTGCTCCCCCGACCGCGTCGGGCGGACAGGGTGACGCCGATGCTGGCGACGCTCACGCACGCGAGCGCGACGAGTTCCTGCAGCGCGAGGGCCTCGCGCAGGACCACGAGCCCGGCGAGCGCTGCGATGCCCGGGCCGAGACTCTGCAACACCCCGAACACCCGCGTCGGCATCCGCCGGAGTGCGAGCATCTCGAGCGCGTACGGCAGCACGCTCGACAGCACCGCGACCGCACCGAAGACGAGCAGCAGCGACGGGTGCCGGACGACACCGTCGACCGCGGGACGCACGCCCGTCGGCAGGGACACGAGCATCGCGACGACCATCGACACCGCGAGGCCGTCGACCCCGGGGATGGCGGCGCCGACCCGGCGGTTCATCACGATGTAGCCGGCCCAGCACGCGGCGGCGGCGACCGCGGCGAGCACGCCCCCGACCGCGGTGACGGCGGCGGGACCGACCCCGAGCAGCACCACCCCGGCGAGGGCGACCACCGCCCAGGTGACGTCACGCCACCGTCGGGTGTGCACGAGCGAGAGCGCGAGCGGACCGAGGAACTCGATGGTCACCGCGACGCCGATCGGGATGCTCGCGAAGGCCACGTAGATGAACACGTTCATGCCGCCGAGCGCCAGGCCGAGCAGCGTGGCGGCGGTCCACTGTGCACGGGTCCAGTGCCGGACACGCGGACGGACGAGGAGCAGGAGGACGACGGCGCCGATCACGAGCCGGAGCGTCGCCGCACCGACCGGTTCGACCTCGTCGAAGCGGGTCTTCGCGACCGCCGCGCCGATCTGCACGGACACCATGGCGGCGAGCGCGAGCAACGGCGCGGGGACGCGGGTCACGGTCGCCATCGGGTCTCGGTTGCCATCGGGACGGGGTCAGCCCAGGTAGGCGAGCACGGCGAGCACGCGGCGGTGGTCCTCGCCGGTGTCCTCGAGGGCGAGCTTGCCGAAGATGCTCGAGACGTGCTTCTCGACCGCGCCCGTGCCGATGACGAGCGCGCGGGCGATCGCGGCGTTCGTGCGGCCCTCGGCCATGAGTCCGAGCACGTCCCGTTCCCGTGGCGTCAGGGCAGCAAGCGGGTCCCGACGGCGACCCATGAGCTGGGTGACGACCTCGGGGTCGAGCACCGTGCCACCCGCGGCGATACGCCGGACGGCGTCGTCGATCTCCTCGAGCCGGGTGACGCGGTCCTTGAGCAGGTAGCCGATGCCCGTCGCGCCGGACGCCAGGACGTCCTCGGCGTAGGTGGCCTCGACGTACTGCGACAGCAGCAGCACACCCGTGCGCGGCGCGACCCGACGGGTCTCGACCGCGGCCCGGACGCCCTCGTCGGTGAAGGTCGGCGGCATCCGCACGTCCATCACGACCACGTCCGGAGCACCGTCCGGCAGCGTGCGCAGGAACGAGTCGGCGTCCGCGTACTGCCCGACGACCTCGATCCCGGCCTCGTCGAGCACGCGTGCGAGTCCCTCGCGCAGCAGCACGGCGTCGTCGACGACGACGGCCCGGATGCGTGCTGCATCCGGGCCGTCGCTCATGCCGACCAGCCTAGTGGGAGCGGTGCCGCTCCCCCTGGCGTCACACCCGCATCGTGGGCACGCCGCTCAGGGCGCCGAGCGGGATCCGTGCCGTGGCCTCGGTGGGGCCGCCGACGGGGCTCGAGACGATGAGCTCGCCGTCGAGGGCGCGCATCCGGCCCATCAGTCCCTCGATGCCGTGACCCTCCTGCGGTCGGGCGCCGCCACGGCCGTCGTCGGTGACGCTGACCGTGAGGTACCAGAGTCCGGACGCGTCCACGATGAGGCCGAGGTACACCCCGGCGGTCGAGGCCCCCGCGTGCTTGGTCGTGTTCGTGAGCAGCTCGCTCACCGTGAAGTACACGTTGCGCTGGATCTCGGTCGCGAGCTCGAGCCCCTCGGGCAGCCGGACCTCGAGCCCGACGGGGATCGGCGTGCGCGCCACGAGTGCCTCGAGTGCCGCGACGAGCCCGCGGTCGAGCAGGATCGGCGGCGCGAAGCCCCGCGAGAGCGCACGCAGCTCGTCGAGGGCGTCCTGCGCGTGCTCGGTGGCCTCACCGATGAGCTGCTTCGCCTTGTCCGGGTCACGGTCGAACGCCCGCTCGGCGGCGGCCAGGTCCATCCGGAGCCGGACGAGCCGCTGCTGGGGACCGTCGTGCAGGTCCCGCTCGATCTGGCGGAGCGCCTGGCCCTCGGCGGTGACGGCACCGGCGCGGGAGGCCTGCAGGCCGGCGACGCGGCGTTCGAGCTGCTCGGTCCGGAAGCCGCCGAGCAGGCCGAGGTCGATCCAGTAGTGCGCGAGCACCGAGCCACGGGCCCAGAGCGGCAGGAGGACGACCGACGCGGCCATGGAGAGCAGGCCGAGCAGCGCGATGCCGCCCACGAGTCGGGTGTCCCAGCTCGGGAAGTACATACCGCCGACGCCACCGATGCTCCACGCCACACCGACCACGAGCGGCCAGGCGAACCCGACGACGAGGAGCGCGCCGGCGCCCACGGTGACGAGCGCCGCGAGCGGGTACACGACCGCCGCGTGCAGCAGGTACAGCCAGTAGTGCGGGTTCGCCACGGCGGAGCCGGTGCGGGTCCACCAGTTCTGCTGCCAGCGCGGCGTCCAGTCGACCGGGCGGATCGGCCGCGGGTCGGCCCACCCGATGCGGAGCTTCTCGAACTGCCCGAGCCAGCGCGCCACGAACAGTGCGATGAAGAACATGAGGAGCACGAACGGGTTGAACAGGTCGCGGAGCCCGCGACCGAAGAGCGCTGCGGGGAACGCCGCGTAGAGCGTGCAGAGCAGCACCGCCGTCAGCGCCATGTAGCCGACGTCACGGGGCAGGCGGCGCCAGGCCTCGCGGTAGAACCGGCCCGCCGTCATCCCGGAACCGGTGCCCCCGCCACCGACGGGTGCTCCCGCGGCGAACGGCGGCTGCCCCGCGGCGGAGGGCGTGGCTCCCCAGCCCTCGGGCGCGGACGAGGGGCCGACCGGCGGGGTCCGGGGCTGCTCGGGCATGGGCTTCGTGGCTCCCTGTGGCACGGCGTCGTCCAGCGGGACGGTCCGGGCACGGTCGGCGGCGCGGTCGTCCAGCGGGACGGTGTCGGCCTGGTCGAGGCGGGCGGTGTCGGTCATGGGTCCAGCCTCGCGGAGCGGGACCTCGCGCCCCATCCTGCCGTCTCCCGGTTCCGGGGTGGGGGTAACCCCACCCCACCACAGCGTCCCCGCCACCGTCCCGCGACCCTGGTACCTCCTGGCACGGTTCCGGGATGGACGCCCTCGCCTCCCTCATCGACATCGTCGGCCTCGACGTCCGCCACCAGCACGAGGTCCGGTCGTCGCGCAGCGACTGGACCGTGCAGGTCGGTCCGACGTCGTCCCACGTCTGGATCGCCTCGCGGTACCTGGCCGAGCTGTGGGTCGACCGTTCCGGTGACCTCGACGTCGTCCGGCCCGGCGGAGCGGTGTTGGTCGCCCCGACGGGTCGCCTCGTGATCGGGACCGGTCCCGGCCCGGGTGCACCGCCCGTCGTCGACCCTGGTGAGGACCTGTTCTCGTCCACCGGTGTGCACCTCGGATCGGCAGTGTTCGGCGCGCTCGCTCGCGAGGCCCTCCCACTCGGCCCGTTCACCCGGACCGTCCCGCACGGGTGCCCGTCCGAGGACGTCGTCCGCGCCCTCTCGCACCTCGGGGCGCTGACCGGTGTCCGGTGGGCGTCCCAGCAACGCGACGCACTGGCGCGGGTCGTCGTCTGCTCCGTCCTGCGCCAGGAACCGCCCGCCTTCCTGCGCAACGGCAGCCTGGCCGACGTCATCGGCGCGCTGCTGGCCGCTGATGCCCGGACACCGACGACGGCTGTCCTCCGGGGAGCACGGGTCTCGGAGCGGACGGTCCGCCGACGGTTCGCCGAGACGATCGGGTGCTCGCCCGACGAGTTCCGACGGTGGCACCGGTCGCTGCTCGTCCGGGCCGCCCTCGGCGCCGGGACGCCCGCACGCGCCGTGGCCGCCGAGTACGGGTTCGCCGACGTCGCGTCGATGCGGCGGGCTCTGGGACGCGTCGTGGCGCCGGGGGAACATGCCCTCGACGGTCGTTGACCGCTCCGGTGCTCGACGCCCGCTGGTTCCCGACCGGAACGGTCAGGTCGCGCGAGGAGCACCGGTTCCCGACGGACGACCTCGCCGCACGTCGTCGCGGAACCACGGGACCGAGGAGCCGCACGGTCAGACCAGGGCGGCGGCGACCTCCGGGGACTCCTCGGGGACGGACCACGGACGCTGGGTCATGCCGCTGTCGCCGCGCACCGACACGATCGCGCCCGAGTCGTCGCGGGTGTAGGTGATCAGCTCGTCGACCGACCCGAAGCGGTTGCCCGAGGCCATCCGGAGCGTGTCGGCGTCGACGACCTCGAGCCGCACCGGGGACTCGGTCGGCACCGGCTGGGTCGGGTCGACGGCGAGCAACCGGTCGCCGACGCGCGCCACGTCGGTGATGCCCTCGAAGGTGGTGAAGCGGCCGGTGTAGCGCTCGGCGTCGACGTCGGACGGCAACGGCGTCCCGGGTGCCCGCTCGTCGGCGGCGGCGTCGAGCAGGTGCACGATCCCGTTCGCCAGCATGCCCGCCGGGCCGGTCGCGCTGCTCGTCAGCACGGACACGACGAGCGACGACGCCGGGTCGAACACGGACTGCGTGATCTGCCCCGGGAAGCCGCCGGAGTGCCCGCGGACCTCGCGCCCGCCGATCCGGTCGACGATGAACCCGGCCCCGTACCCGCGTGCGGCGGGGTCCGCGTCGAGTGCACTCCAGGCCTTCCGCTGCGCCAGGCGCTTGGCGTGGTCGGACAGCAGCGAACCGCGACCGGGCACGTGTGCGGAGAAGTAGCGCACCAGGTCGGACGCCGTGCCGTGGAACCCGGTGGCCGCGGCGAGCGCCCCGGTCGTCACGTGCGGCACGCGCTGCCGGGTGCGGGCGGTGTGCAGGCCGGTGTAGCCGACGACGAACTCGTCCTCGCGCGCCGGGTCGAACTCCGGGCCCGTCCCGGTGAGGCCGAGCGGCTCGGTGATGGCCGCACGGACGTGGTCGGCGTACGAGGTGCCGGTGACGGCCTCGACCACCAGTCCGAGCAGGCCGTAGCCGAGGTTCGAGTAGTTGAACGCCGAGCCGACGGGCACCTTCGCGCCGCCCTCGACGACGAGGGCGACGAGCTGGTCGGCGTCCGGGAAGGGGTGTGCGAGGGCCCAGTGGTCGCCGTCGGACCCGTCGCGGACGACCCCGCCACCCATCTCCATGAGCTCACGGACGGTGGCGTCGGCGATCGGCGACCCCGCGTCGACCAGGGCGGGCACGAACGAGCCGACGGTGTCGTCGAGTCGGAGCGCACCGGCGTCGGCGAGCTGCAGCAGTGCGGTCGCGGTGAAGGTCTTCGAGTGCGACGCGATCCGGAACAGGTCGGTGGTGGTCAGGCGACGACCTGCCTCGACGTCGGCGTACCCCCAGGCCTCGGACAACAGCTCCTCGCCCTCGAACCCGATCGCGACCTGCACGCCGGGCAACCGCAGCTGCCACACCTTGTAGGCGACCCACTCCCGGACGTAGGGCAGGACGGTCTCGTACGCGGCGCGCTTCTCCATGCCGACCAGCCTGGCATGTGCCACGCTCGTCGCATGCGGCACACACCCCACTTCCTCGTGACGGACGTCGACGAGGTGAAGCGCGTCGTCGACGGGAACCCCTGGGCGACCATCGTGTCCCCCACCGCTGCGGGCGTCGTCGCCTCGCACTACCCGGTGCTCCTCGAGGCGCCCGGCCCCGACGACGACCCGGACGCGATCGTCCTCGTGTCGCACGTCGGCCGCCCCGACGAGGTCGCACACGAGCTCGGGCAGCACGAGGTGCTCGTCGTGTTCCAGGGCCCGCACGGCTACGTCTCCCCCGCCTGGTACCCGCCGGAGCAGTTCGTGCCGACCTGGAACCACGTGACCGCGCACCTGTGGGGCACGCCGGAGGTCCTGTCCGACGACGAGAACTTCCGGGTGCTCGGCGAGCTCGTCGACCACTTCGAGCAGGTCATGCCCGAGCCGGTGTCGCTCGACGTCGACCCCGACACCGCCCGCCGGATCGCCGCGGGGACCGTCGGCATCCGGATCCGGGTCACCCGGTTCGACGCCCGCGCGAAGCTGTCGCAGAACAAGGCACCCGAGGTGGTCGACCGGATCGTCGCCGCGCTCCGCGGCGACGGCCCCTACGCATCGCCGGCCCTCGCCGACGAGATGGACCGCGTGCGCGGCGGACGGGAGGCATCGTGACCGACCTCCTGCTCCGCACCGTCCGGCGGGTGGGCACGTCCGGCGCCCCGTGCGACGTCCGCGTCGTCGGCGGCCGGGTGACCGCGGTCGCACCCGCCGGCACGCTCGACGCCGGGACGGCCGGCGCCGACACCGACGTCGTCGAGGCGGCCGGCGCCTGGCTCGGTCCCGGCCTCGTCGACCACCACGTCCACCTCGACCAGTGGGCGCTCGGTCGCCGCCGCGTGGACGTCTCCGGCTGCGACTCCGCGGAGGCGACCGCCGACCTGCTCGCCGGGGCGGTCCGCACCGGCGGACTGCACGCGGACCCCGACGCGGTCGTCGTCGGACACGGGTACCGGGACGGTCTCTGGCCCCGCCCCGCGCGACGCGAGCTGCTCGACCGGGCCGCACCGGGCCTCCCGGCCGTCGTCGTCAGCGGCGACCTGCACGCGGTGTGGTGCAACGCGGTCGCGCTGGCGCGGTTCTCGGTGGCGGTCGGCCGCCCGCTCGCGGCGGGCGACGACGGGGTGCTGCGTGAACAGGACGCGTTCGACGTGACGGCCGCGCTGTCCCGGGTGCCCGACGACGTGCTCGACGGCTACGTGGCCGACGCCGTCGACGCCGCAGCGGCGCGCGGCGTGACGCGCGTCGTCGACCTGGAGATGCGCCCCGGCGGCCTCGACCGCTGGACCCGTCGGGTGCACGCCGGCACCGACGGCATCCGTGTCGCGTCCGGGGTGTACCCGGACGGACTCGAGGACGCGATCGCGCGGGGGCTGCGCACCGGCGACGTGGTGTCGGGCACCCGCGGTCTGCTCACGGTCGGGCCCTTCAAGGTGATCACCGACGGGTCGCTCGGCACCCGCACGGCCGCGATGACCTCCGGCGAGGGGGTCCTGGCGTACGCGTTCGACGACCTCGTCGCGATGGTCCGGCGCGCCGTCGACGCCGGGTTCGTCCCCGCCGTGCACGCCATCGGCGACCGGGCGAACACCCTCGCGCTCGACGTCTTCGAGGCCGTCGGCGCCCGTGGCTCCATCGAGCACGCCCAGCTCCTCGACGACACCGACCTCGACCGGTTCGCGCGACTCGGGGTCGCCGCGTCGGTGCAGCCCGAGCACGCGATGGACGACCGCGACGTCGCCGACCGGCACTGGGCCGGCATCACCGAGCGGGCGTTCCCGTTCGCCGCGCTCGAGCGAGCCGGGGCAGTGCTGCGACTGGGGTCCGACGCCCCGGTCGCGCCGCTCGACCCGTGGGTCGCGATGGCGGCCGCGGTCGGTCGGGACCGGGACGGCCGCGAGCCGTGGCACCCCGAGCAGCGGATGTCCGCGCTCGCCGCGTGGAAGGGCTCCACCGACGGCCGCGTCTCGGTCGCGGTCGGTGACGTCGCGGACCTCGTGCTGCTGCCGGCGGACCCGCTGGCGGTCGCCGTGTCCGAGCCGTCGGACGCCCTCCGGACGATGCCCGTGCTGGCGACCGCGGTCGGGGGGCGCTTCACGCACCGGGAGGTCTGACCGTCCGACCGGCTACTTCTGGTCCTTCGGGCACCAGTAGAGCTTGCGTCCGGCCATGTCCGCCATCCGGATCTCCGTCCCGCACACCCGGCAGGGCTCCCCCTGGCGGTGGTAGACCCAGTGCCGGTCCTTCCGCGAACGCACCGCCTTCTTGTGATCGGCCTCGGACAGGTCGTCCATCGTGAGCATGAGCCCGTCGCGGACACCGTCGTGCAGGAGCTTCGACCAGTCCTGCCACAGCGCCTTCGCCTGCTTCACGGTGATCTTCCTGCCCGGCTTGTACGGGTCGATCCGCTGCCGGAAGAGCAGCTCCGCGCGGTAGATGTTGCCGATCCCCGCGACCACGGCCTGGTCCATCAGCAGCTGGCCGATGGCGACGTTCCGCTTCCGGACGTTCTCGACGAAGGTCTTCTCGGCCTCGGGGCCGTCGTCGTTGATCGGGTCGGGGCCGAGCTTGTCGAGGGCCCGCTGCACGCCGGCCGGGTCCTCGACGACGCAGGCCGTCGGGCCGCGCAGGTCCGCGACGGTGTCCTCGGTGAGCAGGCGCACCCGGACCTGGCCGACGGGGTCCGGCGGGAAGGACTCGATCGGGTCCTCGACCTTCTCCTGCTCGGCCATGCGGTAGCGCGCCAGCCGCGGCGCACCGATCGACGCGAGCGACTCCTCGCCGTCGCCGTCCTCGGACAGGGCCTCGGCGGACGAGATCACCCCCGCGAAGTCCCACGCGCCGTACAGGCCGAGGTGCACCCGGAGGAACAGGTCGTCCTCGAACTCGAGGAAGAGCTGCTTCGCCACGGCACGCGCGGCGAGCATGCGCTTGCCGTCGAGCTGCGCAGCTCCCTCGGCGAAGCGCCCCTGCGGGCTGGAGACCTCGCAGCGCTTCCCGACGAAGTGGAGGGTGAACTGGTTCGCGATGCGGTGGACGGAGTGACCCTCTGGCATCGGTCCTGTCTACCCGGACTACTCGTCGATCTGCCGACCGGCGATGTGCCCCGTCGTCTCGTACTCCGCCAGCTGTGCGATCCGGCGTGCGTGCCGCTCCTCGCCGGAGAACGGTTCCGCCACGAACAGGTCGACGAAGCGCATCGCCTCGTCCTCGGTGTGCTGCCGGGCGCCGATCGAGATCACGTTGGCGTCGTTGTGCTGTCGGGCGAGCAGCGCGGTGGACTCGTTCCACACCAGCGCGGCGCGGACGCCCTCGACCTTGTTCGCGGCGATCTGCTCACCGTTCCCCGAACCGCCGAAGACGACGCCGAGCGCCTCGACGCCCGCACGCTGGTCCTGCACGACGGCGTGCGCGGCGTTGATGCAGAACGAGGGGTAGTCGTCGAGCGCGTCGTACTCGGTCGGACCGTGGTCGACGACCTCGTGCCCCGCCTCGGTGAGGTGCTGGGCGAGGGTCTTGGTGAACTCGAGGCCGGCGTGGTCCGTTCCGAGGTGGATGCGCATGGCCTCGATCCTATTCCCGCCCCCACGGCGCCCGGACCACGACGACGACGTACCGGACGGCCTCGTCGCCGGGGTTCCGGTAGACCACGTCGGCGGGGTCGCCGAGCTCGATCCGGTCCCCGGCACCGAGCCGCGTGGGCTCCCCCGCGACGACCACCTCGAGCACACCCTCGACGACCCAGATGCAGTGCCGGAGGAACGCGTAGGCGCTCGCCGGGTACGCGACCTCGCGTCCGGCCGGGAGGCGCACCTCGGTGACGTCCGCGGGGAACGTCGCACTCGAGACGGGGCGGCGCCGGTACCCGGTCTCGGGGTCGGTCCAGGAGTCCGCGGTCGCCCCGCGCTGCACGCCACGCGCCTCGTCGGGGTCGGCCGTGCGCGGGACGTCGTGCTCCAGCGTCTCGTCGAGCAGCTGCGAGACCGTGAGACCGAACGCACCGGACAGGCGACCGAGGATCGTGGCCGTCGGGCTCGACACCCCGCGCTCGACCCGGTTGATCATCGCGCGGGAGACGCCGGACTCCTCGGCGAGCTCGGTGAGGCTCCACTTCCGCTCGGTCCGCAGGCGCTGCAGGCGCTCGCCCAGACGGCGCTGGTCCGCGTCGTCGGCGGTCTCGTCGGCGGGTTCCGTTCCCGCTCCGGTGTCGTCTACGATCTGAGACATGGCGACAGCATATGCGACGGACCCGGCCGGGTCGGTCGGCGTCCGGGACTGCGAGCCGCGCGACCTCGACGCCGTCCACGAACTGCACGTCGACGCCGTCCTGCACTCGACCGCCATCTGGCAGGATGAGCCGCACCCGCGGTCGTACTTCGACGGGTGGCTGGCCGAGCGCCGCGCGGCCGGGTGGCCCGTGCTCGTCGCCGAGGTCGACGGGGTCGTCGCGGGCTACGTGACCTACAGCGCGTTCCGGCCGCACCAGGGGTACCGGCACACCGTCGAGCACAGCGTCTACGTCGTCCCGTCGTTCCGTGGTCGGGGCATCGCCACCGTGCTCATGGACGCCCTCGTCGCGCACGCCCGCGCCGCCGGGGTCCACGTCGTGATGGCGGGGATCTGCTCGTCGAACACCGGGTCGATCGCCCTGCACGAGCGGCTCGGGTTCGTCACCGTCGGCGTCCTGCCCGAGGTCGGCCGGAAGTTCGACCGCTGGCTGGACCTGACCCTGATGCGGTTGCCGCTGTCCTAGGCACGCACAGGCGGCGGAGGGGTGGCGCGGTGCGGGCCCGCACCGTGCCTCCCGTCCGCCGGGTGGTCGCGTCCGCGATCCGGGCCGGGCTACGCGACCGTGTCGAAGATCGGACCGACCGTCCGCGAGCGCTTCAGCTCGAAGAACCCGGGGTACTTCGCGACCGCGACGACGCCGTCCCACAGGTCGACCGCCTCCTGGCCCTTCGGCGCCGGGGAGATGACCGGGCCGAAGAACGCCGTGCCCTCGACGGCGATGACCGGGGTGCCGACGTCCTGGCCGACGCGGTCGATGCCCTCCTGGTGGCTCGTGCGCACGGCCTGGTCGACCTCGTCGGTCCAGGCGTCCTCGAGCAGGTCGGCCTCGAGGTCGAGCTCGCGGAGCACGGCCGGGACGACCTGCTCGGGGTCCGACTCCTGGCGGTGGTGGACGTGCTCGCCGAGTGCGTCGTACAGGGGCTTGACGATCTCCTGGCCGTGTCGGAGCAACGCTGCCGTGACGATGCGCGGGTAGAGCTGCCCCTTGTGGATGCGCTCGCGGTACTCGTCGGGGATGTCCTGGTCCTCGTTGAGGACGAACAGGCTCATCACCTTCCACGTCACCTCGAGGTCACGGTGGCGGGCGACCTCGTCCACCCACCGGCTCGTCATCCATGCCCACGGGCAGTTCGGGTCGAACCAGAACTCCACGGTGGTGGGCGTCGTCTCGGTGTTGTCCGTCGTCTCGGTGCTGTCCGTCGTCTCGGTGCTGTCCGTCGTCTCGGGGTGCTCAGTCGTCTCGGTCACGCTGCGAGCGTACGCGCGCTCGCTAGGCTGATCCCATCGTCCCGACGGCGCACGACGCCGTGCCGGGACTCCCCTCACCGCGGACATCGATCGTCCGCGCCGCAAGCGAAGTTGGAGCGTCCGTGCCCGGAGAGAACCTCACCAGAACCGAAGCCCAGGAACGTGCCGCGATCGTCGCCGTGCAGACGTACGACGTCGAGCTGGACCTGACCCGCGGGGCCGAGACGTTCGGCAGCACCACGCGCGTCCGGTTCACCGCGACGCCCGGTGCCTCGACCTTCATCGACGCGATCACGAAGACCGTGCACTCGATCGAGCTGAACGGCTCCTCGCTCGACGTCGACGCGGTCAACGACGGCGTCCGCATCCAGCTCGACGGGCTGCAGGAGCAGAACGAGCTCGTCGTCGTCGCCGACGCGCGCTACACGAACACGGGCGAGGGACTGCACCGCTTCGTCGACCCCGTCGACGACGAGGTGTACCTGTACTCCCAGTTCGAGGTCCCCGACTCGCGCCGCATGTTCGCGGTCTTCGAGCAGCCCGACCTCAAGGCCGAGTTCACCTTCACGGTGACCGCGCCCGCCCGCTGGCAGGTCGTCTCGAACGCCCCGACGCCGGAGCCGCACGTCGACGGCGAGGTCGCGACCTGGTCGTTCCCCCCGACGTCCCGCATCTCGAGCTACATCACGGCACTGATCGCCGGCCCGTACGAGGTCGTGCGTGACGAGCTCACCAGCCGTGACGGCCGCACGATCCCGCTCGGCGTCTTCGCGCGTCGCTCGCTCGCGGAGTACCTCGACCCCGAGTACGTCTTCGAGACCACGAAGAAGGGCTTCGCGTACTTCGAGGAGAAGTTCGACGTCGCCTACCCGTTCGAGAAGTACGACCAGCTGTTCGTGCCGGAGTTCAACGCCGGTGCGATGGAGAACGCGGGCGCGGTCACCTTCACCGAGACCTACGTGTTCCGGTCGAAGGTCACCGACGCCATCAAGGAGCGCCGGGTCGTCACGATCCTGCACGAGCTCGCGCACATGTGGTTCGGCGACCTCGTCACGATGAAGTGGTGGAACGACCTCTGGCTGAACGAGTCGTTCGCCGAGTGGGCGTCCACGATCGCCACCGCCGAGGCCACCGAGTGGACCGAGGCGTGGACGACGTTCCAGGCGATGGAGAAGTCCTGGGCCTACCGCCAGGACCAGCTCCCCTCGACGCACCCGATCGTCGCGACGATCAACGACCTCGAGGACGTCCAGGTCAACTTCGACGGCATCACCTACGCGAAGGGCGGCTCGGTCCTCAAGCAGCTCGTCGCGTGGGTCGGCATCGACGCGTTCTTCGCGGGTGTCTCGGCCTACTTCAAGAAGCACCACCACGGGAACACCGAGCTCCGCGACCTGCTCGTCGAGCTCGAGGCGACCAGTGGCCGTGACCTCTCCGAGTGGTCGCAGCTGTGGCTCGAGACCGCCGGGGTGAACACGCTCCGCCCGGAGATCGAGGTCGACGAGTCCGGCGTCATCACGTCGTTCGCGGTCCTGCAGGAGGCCCCCGCCGACCACCCGACGCTCCGCCCGCACCGTCTCGCGATCGGCGTCTACGCGTTCACGACGGACGCGAGCGCTCCGTTCGGCGCCGACACCGCTTCGGCGGGCGGCAAGCTCGAGCGCGCGCACCGCGTCGAGATCGACGTCGACGGTGCCCGCACCGAGGTCCCCGAGCTCGTCGGTGTCCACCGCGGCGACCTCGTGCTCCTCAACGACGACGACCTGGCCTACGCCAAGATCCGTCTCGACGAGCAGTCCCGGCGCACCGCGATCGAGCACCTCGCCGCGATCGCGAACCCGCTGGCGCGCTCGATCGTCTGGGGTGCGATGTGGGACGCCACGCGCGACGCCGAGTCGCCCGCGAGCGACTACGTCCGCCTGGTGCTCGGCAACATCGCCACCGAGACCGAGTCGACGACGATCCGCACCACGCTGTCGCAGCTGCTGCTCACCGCGCGGAACTACGTCGCGCCGGCGAAGGCCGACACCACGATCCGTTCCGTGGGCGACACGCTCTGGCAGCTCGCGGCCTCGGCCGAGTCCGGGTCGGACGCGCAGTTCCAGTTCGTGAAGTTCTTCGCGCAGATCGCGTCGACGCCGGAGCACGTGACCACCCTCCAGGGGCTCCGCGACGGCTCGGTGACCCTCCAGGGTCTGGAGATCGACACCGACCTCCGGTGGGAGCTGCTCGAGGGCCTCGTGCTCGCGGGTGCCGCCGGCGACGCCGAGGTCGACGCCGAGCTGGCCGCCGACCGGACCGCCTCGGGCGAGCAGGCCGCGGCCCGCGCACGCGCGACGATCCCGACCGCCGAGGGCAAGCTCGCGGCGTTCTCGTCGCTCGTCGACTCCGCCGAGCTGCCCAACGCGATCGTCCGCCAGACGACGGTGGGCTTCCAGCACACGAACAGCCCGGTCGTGCTCGAGGGGCTGGTGTCGCGGTACTTCGACGTCGTCACCCGCATCTGGGCCGAGCGCAGCTACCACATGGCCGACACGATCGTCAGCGGGCTCTACCCGGCGCCGCTCGCCTCGGTCGAGCTGCGCGACGCGGCGAGGGCCTGGCTCGAGGCGCACCCGGAGACCCCGGCCCTGCGTCGCATCGTGACGGAGAACCTCGCCGGCACCGAGCGGGCGCTCCGCGTGCAGGCAGCCGACGCCTGACCCACCTGGTCGGAACGTGCAGGGGCGGGGCCTCGGTGATCCTCAGCGGTCACCGAGGCCCCGCCCTCTAGCATCGTCCGGATGGTGAACTCGGCTGCGAACACGACCGACGACGTCTCCAAGTGGGCGTCGAACGCCTTCACCCAGTTCGTCGACACCTGGCAGGCGCCGATCACGATCGTCATCACGATCATCGCCGCGATCATCCTGCGGCTGATCCTGCGCCGCGTGATCAAGGGTGTCGTCGACCGGGTGGTGAACGGCGCCAAGCGTCGTCAGAACGTCGACGACACGCAGGCCCTCATCGCCTCCCCCGTCCAGACCGCCCGGGTGGTGCAACGCACCCGGACCCTCGGCAGCGTGCTCGAGAACCTCGCGACGGTCGTCGTCGTGGTCATCGCGCTCGTCATCATCGTGACGGCCGTCTGGAAGGGTGCCGCGGTCGGCATCGTCGGTGGCGCGTCGCTCATCGCGGCGGGCCTCGCCGTCGGCGCCCAGAGCATCGTGAAGGACCTGCTGTCCGGCGTCTTCATGATCCTCGAGGACCAGGCCGGCGTCGGCGACGTCGTCGACACCGGTCAGGCGACGGGCGTCGTCGAGAACGTCGGACTGCGCGTGATGCAGATCCGCGACGTCAACGGCATCCTGTGGTTCGTGCCCAACGGGCAGATCCTCCGCGTCGGCAACCTGTCGCAGGGCTGGTCGCGCGTGCTCGTCGACATCACCGTGCCGTACGACACCGACATCGACGCCGTGCAGGACGCACTCCTCCGCGCCGCAGTGACGATGTCCCAGGAACCCCGCTGGCGGCAGCGCATCGTCGAGAAGCCCGAGATCTGGGGCCTGCAGTCGATCAGCGCGGACGGCATGGTCTTCCGGCTCGTCGTGAAGACCCGCGCGTCCGAGCTCGACGTCGTCGGACGTGAGATGCGGATCCGCCTCAAGCGTGCGGTCGACGACCTCGGTGTCACCCTGCCCGCGATGGCGATGATCATGCCCGAGGGGTGGGAGAACGCCACCTCGATCAACGGGCTGCGCTCCGTCCGCACCCAGCCGACGCCCGCGCCCACGAAGACGCGCGGCAAGCGTGCGACCCTGTTCGGACGGGCCGTCCGCGCCGACGACCAGGACCCCGGGAAGGACCACCAGTGAGCGACCCCACCACGCCCGTCCCCGGCGGCGTGCCCGCGCAACCGATCACCCTGCGGATGGGCGAGCACGGTGCCTCCGCCACCGGCTCGCTCTACGAGCGCATCGGTGGAGCGCCGACGTTCGACCGACTCGTCCGGCGGTTCTACGAGGGCGTGCAGCAGGACGACGTGATCTGGCCGATGTACCCGGCGGACGACCTCGAGGGCGCCGTCTGGCGCCTGTCGGCGTTCCTCCAGCAGTACTGGGGTGGTCCCGGCACCTACAGCGAGGAGCGCGGCCACCCGCGACTGCGGATGCGGCACAACCCGTTCCGGATCACGTCGGAGGCGCGTGAGCGCTGGCTGCTCCACATGCACGACGCGGTCGAGTCGCTCGACCTCGCCCCACTGGACGAGGCCGAGCTCTGGGCGTACCTCGACCGTGCGGCGCACGCCATGACGAACACCTTCGACTGACCACCGAGGCGGCAGACGGACGGTCCCGGACAGCGCGTCGGGTCGGGTCGTGACCACCGGTCGGACGGGAGGCGCGTGGCTCGGCCGCCACGCGCCTCCCGTCCGCTGCGACCACGTCCACCGCCTCGACCGCCCCTACTGCGGTTCGCGCCCGGCGTAGGACCCCTCGGCGAGGTCCGCCAGCAGCGAGGGCCCGGACGGCCGCCACCCGAAGGCCGCGCGCGCGTGCGCGCCCGAGGCCTCCTGGTGCAGGAGCAGCGCGTCCGCGAAGTCGGTCCCGAGCCGTTCGCGGCTCGCGTCGGCGCTCTCGCTGACGACGGGCGAGCCGTGCGCCCCCGCCTCCGCGATCTCGCGCACGGTCGGGTTGTGACCCGTGGCCGCCACGACGGAGCCGTCCTGCTCGCCGCGGTGGACGGCCAGCACGTAGAGCTCCCCCAGGTCGTCGACGTGCACCGTGGTCCAACGCTGCGACCCGTCGCCGACGAGCCGGACCTCGTCCGTGCCGTCGCCGACGAACATCGCCGGGATGCCGGCGCCGCGACCGTGGACGATGCCGGGGGCGACGATCGTCGTGCGGACGTCGCTGGCGCGCACCGCGGACTCGATCGGCGCGCGCCAGGCCGTCAGGGCGGGCGGGGAGACCGGGGACTGCTCGGAGATGTCCGTCGAGTCGCCGAACGTGAAGATGCCGCCGGTGTGGACGAACGGCTTCGGTGTGCCGGTCAGTGCCTCGAGCACGGTCGCCGTGAAGGACGGGTCGACGGACTCGGCGGACGCGGTGTGGACGACCGCGTCGGCACCGTGCGCGAGCCGGCGCACGACGTCGGTGTCGGCGAGGTCGCCGACGACCGCGGTGCCGCCGGCGTCACGGACGGCCTGCGCCTTCTGGTCGGAACGAACGAGTGCGGTGACCTCGTCGCCGTGGGCGACGAGCGCGCGGAGGACTGCGGAGCCGATGTAGCCGGACGCGCCGGTGAGGAAGACGTGCATGCAGTCACCCAACCACGACGATCTCGCCGTCAGGCGGACGGCGAGGGCCGCTGTGGACGGACGGCCGTCCTGCACAGCCGACTACTGGTCAGCGAGACCCCAGGCGCGCCGCTTCACCATCACGTGCCCGCGCGAGGTCGTCAGGCGGCTCCACCGACCGGCCTCGAACAACCGCACCGGGTCGTGTCCGAGGAACCCGAGGCTCTCACCTGCGAACCCCGCCGCAGCCGGCACGTGCTCGATGCCGGGCACGGGGCGCCCCCACACCTCGGCGCGGATACGACGCACGATCGCCTCACCGGCGTTCGCGGGCACCGCGTTCGCCACCTCGGCGATGCCGTCACGCGCGGCACGGCGGAGCAGCTCCGGCGAGATGTCGGGCATCGGCACCCAGCCACCGCGGGGCGGCGAGATCGCGGCCCACGTGACGGTGTTGACCTCGTGCGGCAGCTCGACCTCGACCGGGGTCGCCCGGGTCGGGTCCGCGCCGTCCGCCCCGGCCGCGTCCTGCTGCTCGGCGAGGACGCGCAGCCGTTCCTGCAGCGAGGCGAGCGGCACGACGGCGTCGATCGTCGCCGGCTCCGTGAGCGAGAACGTCCGGAGCCCGAGCACCGTCGGCAGTTCGTCGAGCAGGCCGAGCGGGTAGAGGATCGCCGTGTAGACCGCCAGGACGCCGGAGTCCGCGATGAGCCGGACCGAGCCGTCCTCGATCCGGGCGGCGCGGCCCAGGTAGGTGCGGAGGTCGCCGAGCGACGCGGCGTCGGGAAGCGTGAAGGTGGTGCCCATGTCGCACCGATCCTACCGGCGGCCGCTTCGTAGACTGCGGGTGTGAACGGTGAACCGGACTTCCTCAGCACCCTCCGACTGCAGGACACCGGCGCGAGCACGGGCGAGACGATCCTGACCGGGGCCAGCCACTGGTCGCCCGGAGGCCGGGTGTTCGGCGGCCAGGTCCTCGCGCAGTGCATCGTCGCCGCGCAGCACACGATCGAGGACCGCGACATCCACTCGATGCACGGCTACTTCCTGCGGCCCGGTGACATCGACGTCCCGATCACCTTCGCGGTCGAGCGGATCCACGACGGTCGGTCCTTCGCCACTCGTCGGGTGCAGGCGTACCAGCGCGGGGTCCCGATCTTCTCGATGATCTCCTCGTTCCAGCGGCCGGACGACGGGGTCGAGCACCAGGACCCCTTCCCCGTCGACACCCCCGACCCGGAGACCCTGCCGTCCGCTGCGTCGATCCTGTCGGCGATCGACCACCCGGTGGCGCAGGCGTGGGCGGAGCGGTCGATCGACCTCCGGCACGTCGAGGGCCCGGTCTTCGTCGACGTGCAGGGCGAGCACGTCCCGCACCAGGCGGTCTGGTTCCGGGTCGACGGCGCACTGCCGGAGGACCCGGCACTGCACCGGGCCGTCCTCGGCTACGCGAGCGACATGTCGATCCTCGAACCGATCATGCGTCGTCACGGCGTCGCCTGGGGCACACCCGGGGTGAAGAGCGCGAGCCTCGACCACGCCATGTGGTGGCACCGCGACGCCCCCGCGGACGACTGGGTGCTCTACGTGCAGGAGTCGCCGAGCGCGCAGGGCGGCCGGGGCCTGGCGTTCGGCCGGATGTTCTCGCGCGACGGACGACTGCTCGCCTCGGTCGCACAGGAGGGCATGCTCCGCGTCCCACGGTGAGGGGCACCGCGCGGCGCGCGAGGCCCCGGGCGACTACGGCCGGGAGAACACGACGGGCGGCTCGGTGTACGGCGCGCACGCGGCGCGTTCCGCTTCCGTGAGTCGCCGCGGCCGGTTCGTCATCGCGTCGACCAGGACCAGTGCCGTCGTCGCGCGGGTGTAGAGCACGGCGGGCTCGACACCGACGGGTGACCACACCTCGTACGACACGTCGATGCTCGCGCCGCCCGTGCGTCCGATCCACAGCTGCACATCGAGCGGACGCCGCAGGTACGGGATCGACGCGAGGTACTCCAGCCGCTGCGCAGCGACGACCGTCATGGTCCCTGAACCCGGTCGACCGTCGATGATCGGGTCCGGCAGGTCACCTTCGGGGTCGACGTCAGCCGGGTCGTGGCCCCAGAACCCCGCGATGCGCGCCTCCTCGAGGAGGCGCAGCACCGCGGAGTTGTTCACGTGCCCGTACGCGTCGATGTCACTCCACCGCATGCGGACGGGAGCGTGGAGCCTGCTCACGTGTCAGTCGCGCGTGAGCTTGCGGTAGGTGGCCCGACCCGGCTTCGCGGCGTCAGCACCGAGGCGCTCGATCTTGTTCTCCTCGTACGCCTCGAAGTTGCCCTCGAACCAGTACCAGTTCGGCGTCCCGTCCTCGTTGAGGCCCTCCCACGCGAGGATGTGCGTCGCGATGCGGTCGAGGAACCACCGGTCGTGCGTGATGACCACGGCACAGCCCGGGTACTCGAGCAGGGCGTTCTCGAGGCTGCCGAGCGTCTCGACGTCCAGGTCGTTGGTCGGCTCGTCGAGGAGCAGGAGGTTGCCGCCCTGCTTCAGGGTCAGCGCGAGGTTCAGACGGTTGCGCTCACCACCGGAGAGGATGCCGGCGCGCTTCTGCTGGTCCGGCCCCTTGAAGCCGAACTGCGACACGTAGGCGCGCGACGGGATCTCGGTCTTGCCGACCTGGATGTAGTCGAGTCCGTCGGACACGACCTCCCACAGGTTCTTGTTCGGGTCGATGCCACCACGGCTCTGGTCGACGTACGAGATGTCCACCGTCTCGCCGACCTTCAGCTGACCGCCGTCGAGCGGCTCGAGGCCGACGATGGTCTTGAAGAGTGTGGTCTTGCCGACGCCGTTCGGGCCGATGACCCCGACGATGCCGTTGCGGGGCAGCGTGAAGGACAGGTCGTCGATGATGACGCGCTCACCGAACTGCTTGTGGAGCTTCTCGGCGTCGATGACCTGCGAACCCAGACGCGGGCCGACCGGGATCACGATCTCCTCGAAGTCGAGCTTGCGGGTGCGCTCGGCCTCGGTCACCATCTCCTCGTAGCGCGCGAGGCGGGCCTTCGACTTCGCCTGACGGCCCTTCTGGTTGCTGCGCACCCAGTCGAGCTCGGAGGTCAGGCGCTTCGCGAGCTTGGCGTCCTTCTTGCCCTGGACCTCGAGCCGCGCGCGCTTCTTCTCGAGGTAGGTCGAGTAGTTGCCCTCGTACGGGTAGAGGCGGCCGCGGTCGACCTCTGCGATCCACTGTGCGACGTGGTCGAGGAAGTACCGGTCGTGGGTGACGGCCAGGACGGCACCGTGGTACTGCTGCAGGTGCTGCTCGAGCCAGAGGACGGACTCGGCGTCGAGGTGGTTGGTGGGCTCGTCGAGGAGGAGCAGGTCGGGCTTCTGCAGCAGGAGCTTGCAGAGCGCGACACGACGCTTCTCACCGCCGGACAGGTGCGTGACGAGCTCGTCCCCCGGGGGGCACTGGAGCGCGGCCATGGCCTGCTCGAGCTGCGAGTCGAGGTCCCACGCGTCGGCGGCGTCGATGTCCTCCTGCAGGGTGCCCATCTCGGCGAGCAGGGCGTCGAAGTCGGCGTCCGGCTCGGCCATGAGTGCGGAGATCTCGTTGAAGCGCGTGATCTTGCCGTGGATCTCGCCGACACCCTCCTGCACGTTCTCGAGGACGGTCTTCGACTCGTCGAGTTCCGGCTCCTGCATGAGGATGCCGACGGAGAAGCCCGGGGTCAGCTTCGCCTCGCCGTTGGACGGCTGGTCGAGGCCGGCCATGATCTTCAGGATCGTCGACTTGCCGGCACCGTTCGGCCCCACGACGCCGATCTTGGCGCCGGGGAGGAACGACATCGTGACGTCGTCGAGGATCAGCTTGTCGCCGACCGTCTTGCGGGCGCGGACCATCTGGTAGATGTACTCAGCCATATCGGGTCGAGTCTACCGACCCCGGTGCCGATCGCGCTCCCTCCGGCCGATCGACGGGGTCGGGGGTCGCCGGAACCCGCACGGGGGATGTTGCACTGTCCGACTCCGACGTAGCGTGTCCCCGCTCGTCCACCACGAGCAACGGTCGACCGACCACCGGAGAGGATCAGGACATGTTCACGGAACGCCTTCGACGACTCACGCTCCCGCTCATCGGCGCGACGGCGCTCGTCGCCGCCCTCGTCGCCCCGGCGTCGCCCGCGCACGCCGGGCCCACCGCGCACGGCAAGCCCTACCTCACCTACACCGCCTTCCTCGTCGAGAAGGGCACCGGTACGGGGTACTCGTCGTACATCAACGTGCACGACGCCCACAACAACGCGCTCTCGGTCGGCATCCAGTCCGACACCGGCTCGACGGAGAGCAAGGGCCAGCCGCGGTTCATCTGGGAGCGCGTGCAGAACGGCAAGTTCACCTACGGCTACATGAGCGCCGCGTCCCACGCCAAGCAGGCCGTCGGGATCCGCTGGTACAAGAACGACGTCGCGGCGATCATGCTGAAGGGCAAGACCGTCGGGACGATCGACATGAAGCTGCAGGGGCGCCTGTTCTTCAACGCCGAGGCGAACGCGCGGCTCAACGGTGACACCGTCAACTCGCAGGTCAACACCATCGCGATCGCCGTCGGGGACACCGCGAAGAACACGGGCCTGGCCGGCAAGTGGAACACGAGCTTCTCGTTCCACGGCCTGAAGGCACGGCAGACGAACGCGCCGGCGGTGCAGGGCGCCGCCTTCGTGATCTCCGGGAAGGTCAGCGGTCTGCCGCGTGGTGGGAACTGGGACACGACCGAGGTCGCCGGCATCGCGATGATCGCGCAGCGCTGGTGAACCGCCGGCGCGTGCGGGGCCGCGGCTCCGCGCGCGCCGGGTCCGCCGGGTCCGCCGGGTCCGCCGCGCGCGCCGGGTCCGCCGGGTCCGCCGCGCGCGCCGGGTCCGCCGGGTCCGCCGGGTCCGCCGGGTCCGCCGGGTCCGCCGGGTCCGCCGGGTCACGCTGCGTCACGTGCGCCGGATCACGCGGCGTCACGTCCGACGGTGAGCGCGGGGTCGTCCGGATCGGACAGCGGTGACGACGGGGGCGTGAAGTCACCGCCGAGGGCCGACGCCGTGTGTCGTGCTGCCTCGGCAGGATCGGGCAGTTCGTCGTCGGGGGCGACACCGCCGTCGATGCCGTCGGGATCGTCCGCACGGGACGGCTCCACGCGCTGGTCAGCCGTGCCCGGACCACGGAGTTCGCCCGTCCGGGGGTCCACGGACGCCGGCAGGTCGCCCGGAACCGCCGTCGACTCGTTGCTGTGCCGTGGCACCCGGATCCAGTTGCTGATGCCCCAGGCGAGGTCGTGACCGATCCCCTCGGCGTCGATCTCGACCGAGGTGCCCCCGCGGCCGTCGCGCTCCCACGTGCGGATCCGGACGCGCCCCGTGACGACGATGCGGTCGCCCTTCTTCAGGGACTTGTGGACGTTCGCGGCCAGTGAGCGGAACGCCGTGACGGTGAACCAGTTCGTGGAGCCGTTGGTCCAGGACGAGGTGGTGCGGTCCCATCGGCGGGACGGGGACGCCAGGCGCATGCTCGAGATGGCGATGCCGGTGTCGGTGACGAGGTGCCGGGGTTCGGTCGCGACGATGCCGCAGACGGTGATCGTGTCGTTCATGACTCGATCGTGCGTGAGCCCCGGGGCGCCGGAGCGCCCCGGGGCTCGCTCTGTGACCGGCCGATCCGATCAGGTGAGCTGTGTAGGAGGAGTCCCCCGCGCCTCCAGACCGATCGTGGTCAGTGCGCGTGGAACTCGGGCCGGTCCGCGAGCGGGCCGAGCGCCGCGTGGACGGCGCCCTTCGCCGATTCGAGCGAGGGGTAGGTACCCCCGCGTGCGGTCCGACCGTAGAGCTCGACGTGGAACCCGTCCGACGCGCGGCGGATGCTCCCGACCGCGCCCGCCGGACCGACGGCCACCCAGGTCCCGGTGTTGTCCATCATCGTTCGACCACCTCCTCGTGGCCCCGGCGCCGCGTCTCAGGACGCCAGGATGTACTGACTGTAGGCCTTCCGCACCTTGTTCACCTTGGGCAGCGCGACGGCCATGCAGTAGCCCTGGCCCGGGTTCTTGGCGAAGAAGTCCTGGTGGTGCTCCTCGGCACGGAAGAAGGTGCCGAGCGGCTCGATCGTCGTGACGATGCCGCCGTCCCACATCTCCCCGGCGCGCTCGATCGCCCGCTCGAACAGCGATCGCTGGTCGTCGTCCGCGGGGAACATCGCCGAGCGGTACTGCGTCCCGACGTCCGCGCCCTGGCGGTTCAGCTGCCGCGGGTCGTGGAGCGTGAAGAACACGTCGAGGACGACCTCCGCGGGGATGACCGACTCGTCGAAGGTCACGGCGACCGCCTCGGCGTGCCCCGTGGTGCCGGTGCACACCGCCTCGTACGACGGGTGGTCGACCACACCGCCGACGTAGCCGGACACCACGTCCTGCACGCCCTGGAGCGTGCGGTACACGGCGTCGAGGCACCAGAAGCAACCACCTGCGAGCACGTACGTCGTCATGCGCAGAACCTACCGCGCCGTGCTCTCACGGAGCCGTGACCGGGGTCCTCGTCCTGCACCGCGTCCGTCGGAGAGCGACCGTTCCCCAGGCCGTGCAGCACCGCCGGCACTGTCGGTGGATGCCCGTAGCGTCGGTGGCACACCACACGTCAGACCACCAGGAGGCACCAGTGCAGCTCAGCACCCTTCCCGCGTTCCGCCCCCGCTCGACGCCCGTCGCGCGGAGCCGTGGCGACCTCCGGATCCTCGACGTTCGCGACGACCTCAGCCGGGTCACCCGGGCGAACGGCGAGATCGTCGGGTACGTCGACCGGATGGACGTCGCGGGTGGCACCGCCTACCGCGCTCGTCGGTACGTCGCGACGGAGCGTCGGTTCGTCGAGCTGCCGAACGTCTGGTCGGCCGACGACGCGGTCGACTGCCTCCGCTGGAGCTGAGCTCCACCCCGCTCCCCCTGTGGTGAGCAACGCGGTCCGCACCGACGCCGTCGCGGACGAGGTGGGCGGAACGCCGACCCGCCTGCGCCGATCCGGCCCCGCTGCTGCATAGGGTTCGCGCATGGACTGGTGGAACGACCTGACCGACTGGACGGCGTCCGACGAGGGGTGGCGGGTGCTCTCCGGCGCGATCATCCCCTTCGTCGCGATCGTCGTCGCCGGGGTGATCGCTGCGCTGATCGGGCGCGCGGCAGCGAAGCGCGTCGTCGCGCTGCACGACCGTGAGAGCCGGAACGCCGCCGTCAGCGGTGTCGTCGCGGCCGCCCGGAAGGCATCGCGATGGGGAGCGCTCGGTCACGAGGAGCGGGCCTACACCGACCACCTCGTCGAGGACGCGGACATCCGACTGCGCATGCTGCCCGTCAGTGGTGGAACGCTCGCCGCCGACTGGGCGCAGCACGAGATCGCGGACATCAAGCGCAACTCTTCGACCTTCACCACGCAGACGGACCAGTCGCTCGGGGAACTGCGCGATCGGCTGCTCGAGTGGAACGCCCGACCGGGCCGGGCTCGCAAGCTCTTCAAGGCCGACCTCGAGCGGTGGAAGTTCGACTCGCCCGATCCGGACGCCGACCTGATCGCGCGCCAGCAGGACTGGAACGCGAGCAAGCAGCGGCAGCAGCAGCAGCAGCGCGACGAGACTCCGGCCGCGGACTCCGCTCCCGCGACGCCGACGACCACGTCCCTCCGTCCGGCGCCGGTCGTGTCGTCCGGGTCGTCCGCGTCGTCCGCGTCGTCCGCGTCGTCCGTGCGCGACCACGACCAGGACGCGACGACGCCGATCAACGACGTCCGTCCCGCTGCGGACAACCGCACCCGGCCGTACGGGCACGGCGAGACCGTGCCGCTCGAGGGCGCACCGGTCCGCCCGACGCTCGGCTCCCCCATCGCGACGGGACGACCGGGCGCAGCGGGCTCGTCGGCGCGGAACGACGTCGGTGGTCAGGACCCCGACGCACACGCCGTCGACGCGACGGACCAGGACCAGGACGACGACCGGAAGTGGTTCGCCACCACTCCGCGGATCGCGAGCCCGACCTCGGCGGACGCGCACGTGAACCGACAGACCGACCCGGACGCGACGGACGTGCACGAGGACGCGGACACGGAGCCGTCGGCCCACACGCAGCCGATCAGCGCCAGCGAACTCCGTCGCCGCGCCGACGACGAGGACTGACCCGCACCACCCGTGAACCGGCACAGTGCCGGTGGAACCACGAGAGGCCGCCACCCCACGGGATGGCGGCCTCTCCTGTGTCGGTGCCCCCGGCAGGAATCGAACCCGCGGCACGGTGGGTAGAAACCACCTGCTCTATCCACTGAGCTACGGAGGCTGGCGGCGACGATCCTACCGCCGTCGGTCGTCGTGGGGTGCGGTGCGCCCCGGGCTGCTCGCTCCGCCGCTCGAACAGCGCGAGCGGGCGGAACTGGGAGCCAGAACCGCGACCCGGCGCAGGGAACGCCCGCTCGAACGGACGGAGCCCTGCATCCGGCCCGCCACGGGCGAGCGGGCGGAACCGGGAGCCTGACCCCGCGATCGCGCGCGCTAAACACCCGCTCGCATGCCCGCGGGCCCGCCCGTCCGCACGCACGAGGCCCTCAGCCCGGCACCAACCCGGACGAGCGGGCGGAACCGGCCGCCAGCGCTGCGATCACGCGCAGCGAACGCCCGCTCGCGGGCACGACGGGCGCGACACGTCCGCGCAGGCGGCCGCGACGCGTCAGCGCAGACGGCGCCGGGCGGGGCCGTGACGAGCCATGCCGAGCCGATCGCGTCGAAGCAGCGACGGGTGAGGCGGGGGCGGGTCGCGCCTCCAGGCCGGCCGTACCAGCGTCGTCTCCTGTCCGAGCAGACCGCCCGCCCCTCAGAGGGCCTTCGCGACCGCCACCAGCAGCTGGTCCCGCGAGGGGACACCCGGCGAACGGAAGACCTCGGTCCCGTCGTCCCGCCGCACGATGATCGTGGGGGTCGACCGGAGACCGAGGTCCTCTGCGGTGTCAGGGTCCGCCGCCACGTCGCGCTCCGTCACCCGGAGCCCCGGGACGAGCGCCGCCACGTCCGCCGTCACACGACGGGCGGCCGCGCACGGGGCGCAGAAGGCGGAGGTCCAGAGATCGAGCTGCACGGGAGCGTCCAACGCGGACGGCGCGGGATCTACTCCCGGTCGAACCCACCGCTGCGGTCGCCGCGGTCCTGCAGGTCGTCGACCGGGTCGGAGTCGGCGGCGTCGTACTCGTACTCGACCGAGGTCTGGTCGAGCACCTGGCGGGTCTTGGTGGCCTTGTAGGTGAAGGCCGTCTGCAGGCCCTCGACGTCCGCGTACACCGTGACCTCGTCGTCGACCGCGTCGCTCGTGGCGGTGCGGGTGTCGGTCGTGCCGTCGAAGGGACCGCCGTGGAAGATCGCGGTGTACTCGTCGCCCTCGCTGATGGTGATGTCGCTCATGCGTCCCTTGTACCAGGGCACCCCTGTTGACGGATGCATAGCACGGCTATACAGTTCCGGAGTGGAATCATCACGTGCCCGGACGGTGGAGGTGCTCCTCGTGTCCGTCAACCGACTGATCCGCGCTGCGGCGCGCGCCACCGGCAACCCCACCTCGGCGGCCGTGTGGCGCACGCTCGGGATCCTCGAGACCGAGCAGCCGCTGCGACTCGGCGAGCTCGCCAGCGCCTCGCGCGTGGCGCAGCCCACCATGACCAAGCTCGTCGCCGGCATGGTCGCCGACGGCCTGGTCTCGCGCAGCGTCGACCCCGACGACTCCCGAGGACAGCGCATCGAGCTGACCGCGACCGGGCGCGAACGCCTCAGCACGTGGCGCGCCACCATCACCGAGACGGTCGGGCCGGCGTTCGCCGACCTCAGCGACGACGACTGGGACGTGCTGCACGACGCGGCCGCCATCATCGCCGCGCGCACCACCGCCACCACCCCCACCAGAACGGAGATCCCCGCGTGAACGCCCACGCACCCGCTGCGTCCGGCAGCATCCTCAAGCAGTCGTCCGCGGTCTGGGCGATCGCCTTCGCCTGCGTCGTCGCCTTCATGGGCATCGGTCTCGTCGACCCGATCCTGCCCGCGATCGCCTCGTCGCTCCGCGCCACCGCCGCGCAGACCGAGCTGCTCTTCACGAGCTACCTCGCGGTCACCGGCGTCGCCATGTTCTTCACGAGCTGGGTGTCGAGCCGCATCGGCGCGAAGAAGACCCTGCTCATCGGGCTGGCGCTCATCGTCGTCTTCTCCGTGCTCGCCGCCACCTCGGGCAGCGTCTGGAACATCATCGGGTTCCGCGCCGGGTGGGGCCTCGGCAACGCGCTCTTCATCTCCACGGCGCTCGCGACCATCGTCGGGGCGGCGTCCGGCGGCACGGCGTCGGCGATCATCCTCTACGAGGCAGCGCTCGGCCTCGGCATCGCCGTGGGACCCCTCGTCGGCGGACTGCTCGGCTCGGTGAGCTGGCGCGGCCCGTTCTTCGGTGTCACGACGCTCATGGCGATCGCGTTCATCGCCGTCGTGGTGCTGCTCAAGAGCTCCGGACTCGAGAAGCCCACACCCACGAAGCTCTCCGCACCCTTCCGCGCCCTCGGGCAGCCCGCGCTCGCGGCGCTCGCCGTCATCGCGCTCTTCTACAACATCGGCTTCTTCGTGCTCCTCGCCTACACGCCGTTCCCGCTCGGGTTCGGCGCGCTCGGCATCGGCTTCACGTTCTTCGGCTGGGGCCTCGGCCTCGCGATCACCTCGGTCTGGGTCGCACCGCTCCTGACCGCCCGCATGCGCCGCACGACCGTGCTGAAGATCGCCCTGCCGCTGCTCGCCCTCGACCTGTTCGCCGCCGCCGTCGTCGTGACGTCGCCAGCCGGGCTCATCGTGTGCGTGATCATCGGCGGGCTCGTGCTCGGTGTCCTCAACACCGTGCTCACCGAGTGCGTCATGGAGGCGACGGACCTCCCCCGCTCCGTGGCGTCGAGTGCGTACTCCGCGGTCCGGTTCATCGGTGGCGCGATCGCCCCGCCCGTGGCGACGCTGCTGGCCGACCGGTTCTCGCCCTCGGCGGCGTACGTCTTCGCGGGGGTCTCGGTGGCGGTCGCGTTCGTGGTCGTCGCACTGACCACCCGGGTCCTACGTCGGGTGGACGACGGTGCGGAGCCGGAGCGCGTCGAGGCCGAGGCGATCTCGGCGGGCGAGATGGCCTGAGGGGCGGGCGTCCGCGCCCTGCTCCCCCTGTTGCTCGCGAACGGGCGAGGCCCGCGTCGGACCGATGGTCCGGTCGCAGGTCCCGCCCGTTCGGTGTGTGTGTGGGGTGGGCGGAACGGGTCCGTGGCTCCGGGCTCCTGGCTACTGGGTTGCGGGCTCCTGGGTTGCGGGCTCGTGGCTCCGGGCTCCTGGGCTGCGTGCTCCTGGCGGGTCAGCGAGCGGGCGGAAGGCGCGGGCCGGTGACGGATCGGCCCGTTCGTGTGGTGGGCGCGACCCCGAGGTCACGGAGGCCGACCGGCGGGGGCGAGTTGCGCCTCCCAGCCGTAGCGGCTGCCCCGGGCGTCGAGCGGGCGGAGTCGGAAGGTCGGCGCACGCTGGCGCACGCAGTTCGCCCGCTCTCGCGGACAGGACCGCCGGACGGGAGGCGAGGGGCCGCCCCCGACGCGCGCCCGCCGGTCGAGCGGGCGGAACCGGAGACGTCCGGGCTCCGTTCCGAGCGGTTCCGCCCGCTCGCGCGGATGGCTCGTCCCGACGGGATGTGCCGGATCACCTCCGACGCGCGCCCGCCGGTCGAGCGGGCGGAACCAGAGGGGTCCGGGCTCCGTTCCGAGCGGTTCCGCCCGCTCGCGCGGACGGCGGCGCGGTCGGGCGGGAGGCGCGGGGCCGCGCCCGACGCGCGCCCGCCCGTCGAGCGGGCGGAACCAGAGGGGTCCGGGCTCCGCTCCGAGCGGTTCCGCCCGCTCGCGCGAACGGCGGGACGGCCGGACGGGAGGCGCGGGTCGCCTCAGCCGCGCGCCCGTCCCGCGAGCGGGCGGAACCGGCAGCGGGCCCGTCCCACCGACCACGATTCCGCCCGCTCGGGAGCATGCCGCAGCCGGACGGCAGGCAGCGGTCACCTCCGGCGCCCGCCCCGCTCCGCGAACGGGCGGAACCGGCAGCGAGCCCGTCCCACCGACGCAGCGTCCGCCCGCTCGAGCGCACCCCGGCCGCGGCGCGGTGCGCGGGCCGCCCTCCACATCGGCACCACCGGCGGACGAGAGCGTCGCAGGCGCGGAATAGGATCGGGGACATGGCAACTGCGAACGACCGCCTCGTCTGGATCGACTGCGAGATGACGGGCCTCGACGTCGACGTCGACGAGCTCGTCGAGGTGGCCGTCGTCATCACGGACTTCGACCTCGTCCCCGTGCACCCCGGCTTCGACATCGTCATCAAGCCCGACCAGTCGGCGCTCGACAACATGAACGAGTTCGTCACGAACATGCACACGACCTCGGGGCTCATCGAGGAGATCCCGGACGGTGTGAGCCTCGCGGACGCCGAGTACCAGGTGCTCGAGTACATCCTCGAGCACGTCCCGGCCGAGGGCAGCGCTCCCCTGGCGGGCAACACCATCGGGACCGACCGGGCGTTCCTCGCGAAGTACATGCCCCGCGTCGACGGGCACCTGCACTACCGGAGCGTCGACGTGTCGAGCATCAAGGAACTCTGCCGTCGCTGGTTCCCGCGCGTGTACTTCAACGCGCCGGAGAAGCACGGCGGGCACCGGGCCCTGGCGGACATCCTCGAGTCGATCCGTGAGCTCGAGTACTACCGTCGTGCCGGCTTCGTCGCCGAGCCCGGCCCGACCACCGAGGACGTGCGCGCCGCCGCCGCCGAGGTCGTCGAGCGCTGGGAGTCACGCCTGGCCCAGCCCGCGGCGGAGTAGCGACACACCTGGTCGGCAGGGCCTCGGGCATGTACTACTATTGAGTGGTCGCGCCGGTCCGCCGGTTCGAACATGGTGGATATAGCTCAGTTGGTAGAGCGCCTGGTTGTGGTCTAGGAGGTCGCGGGTTCGAGACCCGTTATTCACCCCAGTACGAGAAGGCCCCGTCCGGACGGACGGGGCCTTCGTCGTTCTCGGATGCCGGTGTGCCACGATCGGACCGTGATGGAGATGTCCGCCGACGTGTTCGAGCAGCTCGTGACCGACGAGCTCGACCGGCTGCCCGACGAGATGGTGGACGGGCTCGACAACGTCGTGTTCGTCGTCGAGGACGAACCCGAGGACGGCTCCGACCTGTTCGGCATCTACGACGGCGTCGCCGCGACCGAACGCGGGCAGTACGGCTTCGGTGAGCTGCCGGACCGGATCGTGGTGTTCCGGAAGCAGCACCTCGCGGAGTGCGACACCGTCGAGGAGCTCCGCGACGAGGTGCACACCACCCTTGTGCACGAGATCGGGCACTTCTACGGGATCGACGACGCGCGCCTGCACGAGCTCGGCTGGGCGTAGGGCGCCGCGTCCGCGAGGCTCGGCCCCGCGGTCACGTCAACGGTCCGGTGACCACGCGGGACGTCCGCCGAGCCGAGGCTCGCACTGAGCACGGCCGGCCGTCCGGCCCAGTCGCACGGCCGGCCGCCCCGGCCGGCGCAGCCGCTACGTCCGCACCACCACGTCCGCGAGCGCGGCCGGGTCCTCCTCGGCGATGAACGCCGCCTCCTGCGCCGCCCAGCGCTCCCACTCCCGGGCGAAGACCTCGCCGTCCCGGCCGATCGCGCGGTCCCGCCGGACCGCGTCGTCCGCCTCGAGCCACACCCGCAGCGTCGCCAGCGGAGCCGATGCCCTCGAGAGCGCCCCGCACCCCTCGACCACGAGCGGGACGTCCGGGTCGACCGGCACCCACTCCGCGGGCGCCGACGCGACCCAGTCCCAGCGCCGGTACCCGGACGGGGCACCGAGCACGTCGGACACCACGGCGTCGGCGGCGGCACGGAGCCCGTCCCACCCCGGGTAGACGTCGTCGAGGTGCACGACCCGCGCACCGATCCGCGCGCCGAGGGCATCGCCGAGGGTGGTCTTCCCGGTACCGGACCGCCCGTCGACGAGCACGACCAGGCGTCCACCCGTGGCAGCGGCAGCCCCCGCCGCGGCAGCCGCCAGCCCCTGCACGACGCCCGGGTCGGTGTCAGGCACGCCAGGTCCCCGCCACGACGGCGACGGCGATCGACACGGCACCGATCCCGACGAGCACCGCGACCATCGCCCACTCCGGTCCCGCGAAGCGCGCCGGCCTGGCCCAGGTCCGTCGGCCGGGCGCCCCGAACCCCCGCGACTCCATCGCGACCGCGAGCGTCGTCGCCCGACGCAGTGCGAGCACGAGCAACGCGAACGCCATCGAGGCACCGCGCCGCAGTCGCCCGTGGTCCGCGACCCCGCGGGCCCGGCGCGCCATCGACAGCTGGCGCCAGTCCTCGCCGAGGAGCGTCGTCATCCGCACCGCCGCGAGCGCGCCGAGCACGAAGCGCGCCGGCAGCCGCAGCAGCTGCGCGAGGCCGTCGGCCAGGTCCGTCGGGTCGACCCGGACGAACAGCGCGACGGCGGGCAGCCCGACCGCGAGCACGCGGAGCGCGGTCGAGAGGGCGAGGGCCAACGACCCGTCGGTCACGTGGGCGAACCCGAGGTCGAACCACTCCCGCCCGGACGGCCGCCCGTACAGCGCGATGCTCAGCGCGGCGAGCGGGACGGCGACGAGCACCGGTGCGGTCCGCAGCAGCAGGGTCCGCGGCGGGATGCGGAGCAGCGGCAGGAGCAGCAGCTCGAGGACGAGCGCGACGGCGGCCGACACCACGTCGAGGCTCAGCACCAGGCACAGCCCGAGCGCGAGCACGCCGAGCATCGACGCGACGGGCTGCACGCCGCGGACGCCGCGCTCGGTCCGGACGGGAGGCGCTCCTCGCCCCGCCTGGTCCGCCGGCGTCGTCGAGGCGGTCACCGGGAGCCCCCCGTGGTCGGCCCCGGCAGGCCGGGCCCGGCACCCGTGGTCGACGCCGGCAGGGCGGGCCCGGCACCCGTGGTCGACGCCGGCAGGCCGGGGCCGGCATCCGTCGGGGTCGGCCCCGGTACGACGGGCCGTGCGCCGTCCGCGGCGAGCACGACCTCGTCGGCGTCGAGCGCGCGCACCAGGTCGCGGTCGTGCGTCACGACGACCACCGCGGTGCCGGCGTCCGCCAGTGCCCCGAGCCGGTCGACCACGGCCTGCCAGGTCGCTCGGTCCTGTCCCGAGGTGGGCTCGTCGAGCACGACGACCGGTGGGCGCGAGGCCACGACCGTGCCGATGGCGAGCCGCCGCTGCTCACCGCCGGACAGCGTGAACGGATTGACGTCGGCGAGGTGCCGCAGGGCGAAGGCGTCGAGCAGCTCGTCGACGCGGTCGTCGACGTCGTCGAGTCCGAGGGCGCGGGGCCCGACGGCGAGCTCCTCGCGGACGGTGCGGGCGACGAACTGGTGCGCCGGGTCCTGGAACACCGTGCCGATCCGACCCGCCAACAGACGGCTCGACCACCGGACGGGCTGGTCGCCGGCGTCCGGGGCCAGCGCGGGGGTCGCCCGGAGCGTGCCGCCCGCGGGGCGCAGGAGTCCCGCGAGGGTGAGCCCGAGCGTCGACTTGCCGACACCGTTCGGACCGGTGACGGCGAGGACCCGCCCGGCACGGACCCCGAGGTCGATGCCGCTGCCGACCCGCTGCGCGGTCCCGCGCCCGAGGACACCGCCGCGCGACGTCGCGAGGTCGCGCGCCTCGAGCAGCACCGCCGCACCGCCGAGCGGGCGGACCGTGCTCGCCGCACCCGGGGCGTCCGGTGCGGTTCCGCCCGTTCGGTCCGGCGACGGGGCGGCCCGGCGTGCGGCAGCGCTCGGCGAGGACCCGCCCGCACCGCTCCGCGAGGACCCCCGCGCGGACGGGTCGGCCCGCCGTGCCGCACTGCTCCGCGAGGACCCCTGCGCCGGTTCCGCTCCGGGCACCCACACGCCGGCGGCGGTCAGGGCGGCCCCGTGCGTGGCCAGCACGGCCGACGGTGGTCCGTCCGCGGCGACCCCGCCGCCGGGTTCGAGCAGCACCAGCCGGTCGACGAGGTCGAGCCAGGTGCCGATCCGGTGCTCCACGACGAGCATGGTCGCCCCGGTGTCGTCGAGCAGGGCACGGACGGCGTCGTGCACCTGCACCACCCCGTCGGGGTCGAGGTTCGCGCACGGCTCGTCGAGGACGAGCACCCCGGGCCGCATCGCGAGCACACCCGCGAGCGCCAGGCGCTGGCGTTGCCCGCCGGAGAGCCGGCTGGTCGAACGGTCGAGCGGCAGGTCGAGGCCGACCACGCCGAGGGCCGAGCGGACCCGCTCCCACGTCTCCTCGCGCGGCACGCCGGTGTTCTCGCACCCGAACGCCACGTCGTCGCCGATCCGCGACATCACCGTGTGGGCCTCCGGGTCCTGCATGACGAGGCCGACACGCCCGCGGACCGCGCTGGGGTCGGCACCGTCGACGAGGACCGAGCCCTGCACGGCAGCCGCGGTGTCGTCGTCGGGATCCGGCTCGTCGGCGAGGACGGCCGCGACGGCCCGGAGCACCGTCGACTTGCCGGCCCCGGACGGACCGACGACGGCGACCCGTTCCCCCGGCTCGACGACGAGGTCCAGGCCACGCACCGCCCAGGCGTCACGACCGGCGTAGCGCCAGCCCCAGTCGGCGAAGGCGACGCGCGCCGCACCCGACGACGACACCACGGTCACGCGTCGGAACGGGGTCCGCGCCTGGCGTGCTCACGTCCGACGGCGAACGAGGACAGCACGCCGGTCGCGGCGAGCGCCCGGACGAGCAGCCACGAGCCGACGCCGGCGATCACGGCGCCGGAGACGACGGCCGACACCACGTAGACGGCCTTGAACGCCGCGTCGAGGCCCGGGTACCAGAGCACCGTGTCGTTGATGCCGAGCGCGAGCCCGGCGGCGGCACCGGCGAGCACGACGACGGGCAGTCGGTAGGCCCGGTAGAGGAAGAGCGCGAGGACGATCTCGGCGCCGAGGCCCTGCACGAAGCCGGCCTCGAGCGTCAGCCACCCCCACTGCGTGCCGAGCAGCGCCTCGACCGACGCGGCGACCATCTCGGCGTAGAGCGCGGCGCCGGGCTTGCGGACCACGATCGCGACGACCGGTCCGGCGAGCAACCAGACGCCGCCGAAGAGTGCCTGGGTGCCGGGCAGGACGAGCCCCGCGACGGTGCTGATCGGCTCGTAGCCGAACTCCCAGAGCTTGAAGACGACACCGATCGCGACGGCGAGCACGCTCGCGACGACGATGTCGACGACCCGCCAGCGCAGCGAGCGCCTGGACGTGGTGGACGGAACTGCGGACTGCATGGTTGCAGGCATCGTTGCTGACTCCTCCCTGCGCCGGCATGACCCGGATCAGGTTCGACGGTCGGAGCGCCACTCGCTCCCTCTCAGCCCGGCGGTCCCGGACTCCCGTGTGTGTCCCAGCAGTCTAGACACGGCAACGACCGCGTGACGTGCCCACGTGACGGACGGGAGGCGCGGTACCAGCCGGCACCGCGCCTCCCGTCCGGCGTGGGTCACTTCTTCAGTGCGCGGATCACCTTGCTGAGGGCCTTGCCGGTCACCCAGATGGTCGGGATGCTGACGGCGAGCAGCGAGATGAGGTTCGGCTCGAACTGCAGGTCCTGGCCGGGGCGGCGCACGTAGGCGCCGACGGGGATCGACGCGCCGCCGCCACCGCCGCCGCCGTTCTGGTCGTCGCCGCCGGCTCCGAAGCCGTACCAGCCGATGGACACCGGGATGAGGGTCTGGTCGCCGACCTCGACCGGTTCCCCGTAGTTCGTCGAGACGCCCACGGGGCGCACCTTGTCTGCGATCTGCTGCACGATGTCTGCCATGCGCGCGAGGCTACTCGGCCGTTCCTCCACGGGTCGGGCCGCGCCGCGTGTCCTCCACTGCTGGGGCTTGTCTGCGGACGCGGACGGGCGCCGCCGATATGTTGGCCGGACCCACACCTGGAGGAACGTTTGCACACCTGGCCCGGCAATCCGTACCCCCTCGGGGCGACCTACGACGGCAGCGGCACGAACTTCGCCCTGTTCAGCGAGGTCGCCGACCGCGTGGAGCTCTGCCTCTTCGACGACACGGGGAACGAGGAGTGCGTCGACCTGGTCGAGGTGGACGCCCACGTCTGGCACGCGTACCTGCCGAACGTCGCCCCGGGGCAGGAGTACGGCTTCCGCGTGCACGCCCCCTACGACCCGGAGAACGGCCTGCGCGGCAACCCGCACAAGCTGCTCCTCGACCCGTACGCCAAGGCCACGAGCGGTGACATCGACTGGGACCAGGCGCTGTTCTCGTACACGTTCGGCGACCCGGACTCGACCGACGACCAGGACTCCGCGCCGCACATGATGAAGGGCGTGGTGATCAACCCGTTCTTCGACTGGCAGGGCGACCGGGCTCCCGGCATCCCCTACGGCGAGACGGTCATCTACGAGGCGCACGTCAAGGGCCTCACCGAGACCCACCCCGACGTGCCCGAGGAGCAGCGCGGCACGTACGCCGGCGTCGCGCACCCCGCGGTCATCGAGCACCTCAAGCGCCTGGGCATCACGACGCTCGAGCTCATGCCCGTGCACCAGTTCGTCAACGACTCCACGCTGCAGGAGAAGGGGCTGTCGAACTACTGGGGCTACAACACCATCGGGTTCTTCGCACCGCACTCGCACTACTCGTCGTCCGGTGACCGCGGGCAGCAGGTGCAGGAGTTCAAGGCGATGGTCCGCGAGCTCCACCGCGCGGGCATCGAGGTCGTCCTCGACGTCGTCTACAACCACACGGCCGAGGGCAACCACCTCGGGCCGACCCTGTCGTTCCGCGGCATCGACAACGCCGCCTACTACCGCCTGGTCGAGGACGACAAGCGGTACTACAACGACACCACAGGTACCGGCAACTCGCTGAACGTCGGGCACCCGCACTCGCTGCAGCTCATCATGGACTCGCTGCGGTACTGGGTGACCGAGATGCACGTCGACGGCTTCCGCTTCGACCTCGCCGCCGCCCTGGCGCGCGAGTTCTACGAGGTCGACCGGCTCGCGGCGTTCTTCGAACTGGTCCAGCAGGACCCGATCGTCTCGCAGGTCAAGCTCATCGCCGAGCCGTGGGACGTCGGCCCCGGCGGGTACCAGGTCGGCAACTTCCCGCCGCAGTGGTCCGAGTGGAACGGCAAGTACCGCGACACCGTCCGCGACTTCTGGCGCGGCGAGCCCTCGACGCTCGGCGAGTTCGCGTCGCGCATCTCCGGCTCGGCCGACCTCTACGAGCACGACGGCCGCACGCCGAAGGCGAGCATCAACTTCATCACCGCGCACGACGGCTTCACGCTGTACGACCTCGTCGCCTACAACGAGAAGCACAACGACGCGAACGGCGAGGACGGCAACGACGGCGAGAGCCACAACCGCTCGTGGAACTCCGGTGTCGAGGGGCCGACCGACGACCCCGAGGTCACCGCGCTCCGGCTCCAGCGTCGGCGGAACTTCCTCGCGACGCTGCTGCTGAGCCAGGGCGTCCCGATGATCGCCCACGGCGACGAGCTCGGGCGCACCCAGCAGGGCAACAACAACGTGTACGCGCAGGACTCCGCGATCAGCTGGATCGACTGGGAGCACGCCGACGACGCCCTCGTGCAGTTCACGGCGGACGTCGTGAAGCTCCGGCACGACCACCCCACGTTCCGACGCACGCGGTACTTCAACGGCCGTCCGGTGCGCCGGGGCGAGGGCGAACCCCTGCCCGACGTGGTGTGGCTGACCCCCTCGGGCGAGGCGATGGACCCGGAGGACTGGGACTCGGGCTTCGGCAAGAGCGTCGGCATGTACCTGAACGGCGAGGGCATCCGCGGACGGGACCGCTGGGGCGAGCGGGTCACGGACGTGGCCTTCCTGACGTACTACAACGCCCACGACGACGTCGTGACGTTCGTCCTGCCGCCGGAGGAGTACTCCCCCGGCTGGACCGTGCGGATCGACACGGCGGACCCCGGTGCCCGCGAGACCGTCCTCGACGCCGGGACCCCGCTCGACGTCCCCGCGCGCTCGATGATCGTGCTCCGTGCCGAGCCCGACCACGAGGTCCGGAGCGTGCCGATCGACGAGTCGGCGGGCGCAGCGCAGTCCACCCCGAGCAACCCGGCGGGTGCACCGGCTGCGTCGGCCACCGACCCGTCGGACGCGGACGCTCCTGCCACCGACCCGACGACCACCGACGCTTCGGCCACCGACCCGACGACCACCGGCCCGTCCGACCCCGACGCTTCGGCCACCGACCCGACGGCGACCGGCGCGGAAGGCGCGGACCCGGCAGCCACGGACCCGGCAGCGACCGGTCCGGCGGCCGACGCCGCTGCGGGGAGCACCCCGACCGCCGACGCCACGGCCGCGGCGACGACCCCCAACGAGAACGACCAGAACGACCAGCACGACGAGCACGACCAGCACGACGAGCACGACCAGCACGACCAGCACGACGAACCCGACACCACAGGAGCCACCAGGTGACCGCACGCCGCGTCCCCACGTCCACCTACCGTCTGCAGGTCACCGCGGACTTCGACCTCACGACCGCCAAGGGCGTCGTCGACCACGTCCGCGACCTCGGCGCCGACTGGGTCTACCTGTCCCCGGTGCTGCAGGCCGAGCCCGGCTCGCAGCACGGCTACGACGTCGTCGACCACACCCACGTCGACACCGAGCGCGGCGGCGACGCAGCGTTCCGCGCCCTGGCCGAGGCCGCGCACGCGGCGGGCCTCGGGGTCCTCGTGGACGTCGTCCCGAACCACGTCGGCGTGGCCACGCCCGAGGCGAACCCCTGGTGGTGGTCGCTGCTCGAGTCCGGGCAGGGCTCCCCCGTCGCCTGGGCCTTCGACGTCGACTGGCAGGCGGGCGACGGGCGCATCCGCGTCCCCGTGCTCGACGACCGCCTGCTCGACGCGGTGGAACTGCGCGGCGACCGGCTGTACGTCGGCGAGACCGCGTACCCGACCGCGCCGGGCACCGTGCAGGACGGAGACGACGTCGCGACGGTGCACGCCCGTCAGCACTACGAGTTCGTGCACTGGAAGCGCGCCGACCACGACCTGAACTACCGCCGGTTCTTCGCGGTCAACACGCTCGCGGCGATCCGCGTCGAGGAGCCCGAGGTCTTCGCTGCGTCGCACGCGGCGATCGGCGCCTGGTTCCGCGACGGCCTCGTCGACGGCCTCCGCATCGACCACCCGGACGGCCTCTACGACCCCGCCGGGTACCTGCAGGACCTGCACGAGCTGACCGGCGGCGCGTACACCCTGGTCGAGAAGATCCTCGAGCCCGGCGAGCAGCTGCCGTCCTCGTGGCCCGTCGACGGCACCACCGGCTACGACGCGCTGGCCCTGCTCGACCGCGTGCTCATCGACCCCGCCGGCGAGGAACCGCTGTCCGCGGCGTCCGGAGCCGAACCGGCCGACTGGCAGCAGCTGACGCACGACACCCGACGCGGCATCGCCGACGGCATCCTCGGCAGCGAGGTCGCCCGTCTGGCCCGGCTGCTCACGCCCGAGGCACCCGACGTGCCCGAGGAGCGGATCGTCGACGCGGTCGCCGAGGTCGTGGCGTCCTTCGAGGTCTACCGCACGTACCTTCCCGAGGGCGTCCGCCACCTCATCGACGCCCTCGAGCGCGCCGCCGAGGCCCGCCCGGACCTCGACGACGTGATCGACCGGATCGCCCCCGCGCTGGTCGATCCCGGTCATGCCGCGGCGATCAGGCTGCAGCAGACGTCCGGCATGGTGATGGCGAAGGGCGTCGAGGACACCGCGTACTACCGGACCTCGCGCCTGACCACCCTGAGCGAGGTCGGTGCCGACCCGAGCCTGTTCGCGGTCTCGGTCGAGGCATTCCACCAGGCGCAGCGCGACCGCCAGGGCAGCTGGCCGCACACGATGACCACGCTGACGACGCACGACACGAAGCGCAGCGAGGACACCCGTGCCCGCATCAGCGTGCTCGCCGAGCTCGGCGCCGAGTGGACGGCCGCCCTCGGGCGGCTGCAGTCCCTCGCACCGCTCGACGACGCCGTGTTCGCGGACCTGCTCTGGCAGGCGATCGTCGGCGCCCGACCGGCGAGCCGCGAGCGCCTCCACGCGTACGCCGAGAAGGCGTCGCGCGAAGCCGGCGACAGCACGACCTGGACGGAGCCGGACGAGGCCTTCGAGCGGCAGATGCACGCGCTCGTCGACGCCGCGTTCGACGACCCCGAGGTCGTCGCCGTCCTCGACGAGCTCGACCGCACGGTCGACGCCGCGGGGTGGTCGAACGGTCTGGCGCAGAAGCTCGTGCAGCTCACCATGCCCGGCGTGCCGGACGTCTACCAGGGCACCGAGGCCTGGGACCGCTCGCTCGTCGACCCCGACAACCGTCGTCCGGTCGACCACGCCGAGCTGCGACACGTCCTCGCCACCCTCGACGGACCGGACGACGACGGCCCCGAGCGCCTGCCGGCCGTCGGGCCGGACGGTGCCGCGAAGCTCCTCGTCGTCAGCCGCGCACTGCGGGTGCGCCGCGATCACCCCGAGCTCTTCACCCGCTACCTCGGACTCGAGGCGACGGGGATCGCGGCCGACCACGTGCTCGCCTTCGACCGCGGTGGCGCCGTGACGGTCGCGACCCGGCTGCCCGTCGGGCTCGAGCGGGTCGGCGGATGGGCCGACACCCTCGTGCACCCGGTCCCGCTCGACCGCGTCGACCTGCTCACCGGCCGTCGCTTCCCCGCGTCGCGCGGCATCGCCCTCGCCGACCTGCTCGCCGACCTGCCCGTCGCCCTGCTCGTCCCCGCCGAGGTCGCCGACGCGACGACCCCCGGTGACGCCGCCGCGCCTGCGAGCACGTCCCCGGACACCCCCACTGCCGCGACGACCGACGGCACCGCCGTCTCCGACCAGCAGGCCGAGATCGAGATCCTGGAGGGTCACGCATGACCGTTCCCGCCCGCTACGCCGTCTGGGCGCCGAACCCCGAGCGCGTGCGCCTGGTCGTCGACGGCACCGAGTACGCGATGACCCACGGTGACGACGACTGGTGGTCGACCGACGAGGTCGTCCCGGTGGTCGGCGCCCGGTACGGCTTCCGCATCGACGACGACGAGGACGTCCGACCGGACCCGCGCAGCCGGTACCAGCCGGACGGCGTGCACGGCGCGTCCGAGGTCGTCGACCCCGAGCGCTTCGCCTGGACCGACGAGGCGTGGACGGGTCGACCGGCACGCGGCGGCGTCATCTACGAGATGCACGTCGGCACGTACACGCCCGAGGGCACGCTCGACGCGGCGGCCGCGAAGCTCGACCACCTGGTCGAGCTCGGGGTGGAGTTCGTCGAGCTGCTCCCGGTGAACGCCGTCAACGGCGAGTGGAACTGGGGCTACGACGGGGTCGGCTGGTTCGCCGTGCACCACCCCTACGGTGGCCCGGACGCCTACGACCGCTTCGTCGACACCGCGCACGCGCTCGGCCTCGGCGTCATCCAGGACGTCGTGTACAACCACCTCGGCCCGGCCGGCAACTACCTGCCGCTCTTCGGCCCGTACCTGCTGCAGGGCCTCGGCAACACCTGGGGCGACTCGGTCAACGTCGAGCACCCCGAGGTCCGTCGGTACGTCCTCGACAACGTCCGCATGTGGTTCCGCGACCACCACGTCGACGGTCTCCGCCTGGACGCCGTGCACGCCATCCGCGACACCACGCGCCCGCACGTGCTGCAGGCGATGGCGTCCGAGACCGAGGCCTACGCCGAGTTCGTCGGACGTCCGCTGTCGCTCATCGCGGAGTCGGACCTCAACGACCCGGTGATGTTCCGTCCGCAGGAGGCCGGTGGCCACGGCCTGACCGGCCAGTGGTCCGACGACTTCCACCACGCGGTGCACGTGGCCGTGACCGGCGAGACCAACGGCTACTACGCCGACTTCGCCCCGTTGTCGGCGCTCGCGAGGGTCCTCGACCACGGGTTCTTCCACGACGGCACCTGGTCGTCGTTCCGGGGGAAGCGGCACGGGCGGCCGATCGACCGCGGGACCTCGCCGGCGACGGCGCTCGTGGTGGCGAACCAGAACCACGACCAGATCGGCAACCGCGCCGCCGGCGACCGGCTCGCCGCCACGCTCGACGACGAGTCGCTCGTCATCGCGGCCGCGTTGACGCTGCTCGGCCCGTTCACGCCGATGCTGTTCATGGGCGAGGAGTTCGCCGCGACCACCCCGTGGCAGTTCTTCACCTCGCACCCGGAGAAGGCGCTGGGCGAGGCCACCGCGAAGGGCCGCATCGCCGAGTTCGCCGAGCACGGGTGGGACGAGTCCTCGGTGCCGGACCCGCAGGACCCGACCACGTTCACCAACTCGAAGCTCGACTGGGCCGACGTGACCTCCGAGCGGGGCGCGACGATCCTCAGGGCCTACCGGGTGCTCGTCGCGCTGCGTCGGACCGACCAGGCCTTCGTCGACCACCGCTACGAGGCGAACGCCGTCCGCTTCGACGAGCACGACCGGTGGCTCGTGCTCACCCGCGGGCTGCTCGGACCGGACGCCGCCCCCGTGCACGTGGTCGTGAACTTCGCCGACGACGCTGCCGAGGTGCCCGTGCCGGACGCGTCGGGTGAGGAGCTCTACCGGTTCGGTGAGGCGTCGGTCGAGGCCGGTGTGGTGCGCTTCGCGTCGCGTGGCGTGGTCGTCGTGCGCTGACACCGACCGGACGTCTCCGGACGGACGACGAGACCCCCGTGGGCTTCCCACGGGGGTCTCGTCGTCGTGACGGGTTCGCGCTCAGGCGGCGGTGTCGACGACCGCGTGCGCGTTCTTGCGCACCGAGGGCAGCCGGCGGTGGTCCTTGACGAGGGACCGGAGCTCGCGGAGGCGACGGTCGATGCCCCACTTCGTGACGAGGGTCAGGCTCTCGCGCACGATGTTGCCGCTCATCTTCGAGACGCCGAACTCGCGCTCGGTGAACGTGATGGGGGTCTCCACGACCCGCAGGCCGGCCTCGAGGGCACGCCAGCACAGGTCGACCTGGAAGCAGTAGCCCTTCGAGGCGACCCCGGCGAGGTCGATGCGCTCGAAGGCCGAGGACGTGAACACCCGGAAGCCCCCGGTCGCGTCGCGGACCGCGATGCCGAGCGCCATCCGCGTGTAGAGGTTGCCGCCGCGCGAGAGCATCTCGCGGTACCACGGCCAGTTCTCGACCTCGCCGCCCTTGATCCACCGCGAGCCGAGCACGAGGTCGTTCGACTCGGCGAGCTCGAGCATCCGCGGCAGGTACTCCGGGTGGTGCGAGCCGTCCGCGTCCATCTCGACGAGCCTGTCGTAGCCGTGCTCGAGGCCCCACGCGAAGCCGGAGAGGTACGCGCCGCCGAGGCCGTCCTTCACCGTGCGGTGCATGACGTGGACGCGGTCGCTGTCGCGCGCGATCACGTCGGCGATGTCACCGGTGCCGTCGGGCGAGTTGTCGTCGACGACCAGGACGTGGACGCTGTCGTCGGTCGCGGCGAGGGTGCGCGCGACGATCGGACGGACGTTCTCCGCCTCGTCGTAGGTCGGGATGATGACCAGGGTCGTGCTCATGGTGCTCCTTGCGCTTCGCATCGAATGTATCGGGTCGCTCCTGCGTCACTCCGACGAGAGGTCTGCGAACACGATCAGATTGTCGGTGTAGTGCCCCGTCGCGGTGTCGAAGGTGCCGTCGCACGTGATGAGGCGCAGCTGCGGTGTGGGTGCGCTGCCGTAGACGTCGCTCGTGGGGAAGGCGGACTTCGCGGCACGCTCGGAGCGCTCCACGGTGAAGGTGCGGGTGGTGCCGTCGGACATGCCGACGTGGACCTCGTCGCCGGCCACGAGCTCGTCGAGGCGGAAGAACACCGCGGCGCTCGTGGGGCTGTCGACGTGTCCGGCGATGACCGCCGGGCCGACCTGGCCGGGGACGATGCCGTCCGCGAACCACCCGGCGCTGTCCCAGTCCTCCGGCGGGTCGAGCTCGCCGGCGGCGCCGCGGCCGAGGTCCTCGAGCCCGGACGAGACCCCGATCGCCGGGATCGCGACGCGGACGGGCGTGGCGGTCGACCGTGCCGCGGGCGCGGCCGGGTCCTGGAAGCCGGAGGTGTCGCCCGCCCCGGAACCGTCCGCTGCGGAACCGTTCGCCGCGGATCGCGGGTCGGTCGACGCCGAGGCACTGCTGCGGGCGTCCGGACGGGCCGCGGGCCCGCCGGCCGTGGTGGCCACGGCGACCCCGGCGATGCCGCCGCCGACGAGCACCGCCGCGACGACCCCGGCCAGGACCACGCCGCGGCGTCCGGACCGGCGCTGCTCCGGCGACGCCGCTCGGCGGCCCGCGGTGCGACGTCCGGCATCGGGGCGTCCGGCTGCGCGACGCCCGCTCACGAGGCACCTCCCGCGTCCGTGGCACAGCCGCCGAGGACGTCCGAGGTCAGCATCGTCGCCCCGAGTGCGGCCCAGGCGTCGCCGTAGTAGGTCGGCGTGGTCGCCGCGGTGCGGTCCGCGCGACGGAGGTCCGCCGTCGCCGCGGAGGACGACCCGGCCGCGTGCTCGGCCGCGGCGCGGGCGGCGTACGCCAGGCCGCTCGTGTCGCCCGTGACGGCGGTGCCGCCGAGGTCGAGCTGCGCGGCGAGCTGGGTGCTCCGTCGGAGCGTGGGCGCGATCGACCCGGCGAGGGCTCGGTCGTCCGCCGAGCACGCCTCCGCGTACCGGAGCGGCAGACGCATGGCCTCCCACCCGTAGACCACGCTCCCCTGGTCGCCCGCCGCGGGCATCGGGTCGACGGAGCCGTCGGCGTGCACCTGCGACCAGTCGCTCGGCAGGTCGCTCGCCGCGAGGACCGCGGTGGTCGCCGCCGTCGAGCCCTGCTCGAGCTCCTTCCAGCGTCGGTCGCCGGTCGCGCGTTCGAGGACCCGGAACGCCGCCGGCGACGCGTACGAGGCGTTGTAGCGGTACGGCTCGCTGTCGGCCCACGGTCCCGGCAGCAGGATCGTGCCGAGGTCGGTCTGCGCGGTCTCGTGGTCGAGGATCGCGGACGCCATCGCCGTACCGGCCGCCGTCCACCGGTCGTCGTCCCACCGCTGGCCCGCGAGCACGAGGGCCCGGGCGGCGTCGAGATCGGCGTCGCTCGCGGACTGCTCGTCGGCGACGCCCTCGTCGGGCGTCCACCGCCACGCGAGCAGGTCGTCGTCGGTGAGCAGGTGCCGCTGCGTCCACGACCAGATCTGGCCGAAGGTCTTCCGGTCGTCGTTCGCGTAGGCGATGAGCAGGCCGTACGCCTGTCCCTCGCTGACGGTGTCGCCGCCCTGGTCGGTGCGGACGACGCGACCGTCGCGGACGTAGTCCTCGAGGAAGTCGCTGCGGAGCTGCGCGGTGGTGCGGTCGACGTCCGGCGCGGGTGACGAGGTCGCGCTCGACTCCTCGCCCGCCCGGGGTGCGCTGTCGCTCCAGGGTCGGACGGCGACGAGGGCGATGCCGAGGGCGACGACGAGCGCCGCGGCGGCGGTGATGGGGATCCAGGTCCTGCGGGTCATGCCGGCTGCACCTCTTCCGGGTGGTCGGGGACGGTCGGACGGGAGGCGCGGGTCACGTGCGCGGATCGGCGGCGGTGCACCGCGCCTCCAGGGTGGGCCGTATCGGGTCCCGTGACCCGGCACGACCGGTCCGTCAGCGGAACAGCGAGCGGAACGCCGCGACGACCGCGTGCGTGAACTCGGTGAACGGGCGGTCGGCGGCTGCGCCGCCACCGCCGGTCTGCACGCCGCCGGCCGGGGTGGCCGCGGTGGCGGCCGCGTCGGTGACGGGCACGACGGTCAGGTCGCCCTTGCTGTCGTCGAGGACGAAGAGCGTCGAGACGGTGTTGCCCGCCAGGTCCACGCTCGCCGTGCCGCGCTGACCGCTGCCGGCGACGTCGAGGTCCCACTTGCCGGCGTCGACCGTCGCGTACTTCGTGGAGGTGCCGAACGCGGCGTCCTCGGCGATGGTGGTGCCGTCGGAGGTGCTGACGTCGACCTCCTTCGCGGTGGTCGCGGCCTGGACGAGGCGGAGCTTGGCCTTGCCGTCGCCCGGCTGCTGCAGGTCGTCCGTGAACGCCGTGGTCTTGAGGTCGTCGTTCTTGCCGTAGGCGACCACCGTGTTGGCGTTGCCCTCCCGGACCTGCACGTCGGTCGAGATGACCGGCGTGGAGTCGGGTGCGTCGGCGGCGCGCATCGACAGGACGTACGTGCCTACCGGGAGCTCCTGGTAGGGGCTGACCTGACCGTAGGTGACGTCGTCGAGCTCGAAGACCTTCGTGCCACCGGACAGGCTGGTCAGCTCGACGTCGACGCTCTTGGTGTCCGGGGAGAGGTGGCCCACGCGGAGCCAGCCCTCGTCGCCCGCGGTGGCGGCGGTGGCGGTCTGCGGGGTGGCGAGGCCGACGGTCGCGGCGACGAGTGCCGCGGCGATCCCGCCGACGACGAGCGGGCGGCGGGCGGTGCGGCGGGCGGTGGTGCGTGCGGAGGTGCTCTCGGTGCTGCCTGCGGAGGTGCGTGCGTTCATCGTGGTGCTCCTTCGGGTCGGTGTGCTGCTGGCTGGTGCTGGTGGCGCTGGTGCTCGCGCTGGTGTTGGAACCGGCGTCGGCGCCGGTGGCGCTGGACGGCGAGCGGGCGGTTCCGGCACGGGATCGCGTCCCGCGCTGCCGGTTCCGCCCGCCCGCGGCCGGGGCGGGGTCAGGACGCGGTCGTCGCCGTCGCCGTGGGGTCGGTCGGGGCGTACGTCACGACGACCCGCTCCCCGTCGCGCTCGACGTCGGCCGGGCGGATCCGGTCGCTCATCGCGTCGAACGTGGCGGCCACCTGCGTCGCTTCCGCCCGGTCGCCGGCGTGCAGCACCAGGCGGCGGAACGGCTGCCCGGTCTCACCGGCGAGCGGCGTAAACCGGTCGACCTCGACGGACTGGTCGGCGAGCACCTGCCCGAGGGCGAGCACCGCACGCGAGTCCACCTGGCCGGCACGGAACTGCGACTTCGTGCCGGCGTCCGCGAGCAGCCCCGGGTTGGCGGCGAGCTCGGTGCCGATCGTCTTCCGCCCGTTCGACGCGGCGGTGATGGCCTCCTGTGCGGCTGCCTCACCCTCGGCGTGGATGCGGCGGACGTCGACCTGCTGGTCGCCGGTGCCGAAGGTCGCGACGCTCGTCGAGTTCTGGATGGCGAGCGAGACGTCCTGCGAGGAGTTGCCGCCGGTGCGCATCGAGTCCGTCGTGATGACGTAGTCCGAGTCCTTCCACCCGTTCGGCGACTGGCGCTGGACGGCGGCGTCGGTGTCGAGCTTGTAGTACCAGATGACGTTGTTCCGGGCGAAGCCGTCCTGCACCAGGTCGACCCACATGGCGTCGTCCACGAGGAGTCGGGAGGACTTCGGGACGTTGTCACCGACCCACGTCTCGGCCTGCTGCATCGGCAGGTCCAGGTTCCCGAGGAGGAACCCGCGCAGCTGCGAACCCCAGAGGGGCACGGCGACGACGAGCGCGACGGCGGTGACGACCGCCCAGGTGACCCCGAGGCCTCGTCGGGTGACGCCGCCGATCCGCGAGCGGGACCGCGTCCGACCGATCAGGGCCAGGACCGCCCGCTCGGCGGTGTAGGCGACGAGGAGCGCCGCGAACGGGACGAGCATGATCACGTACGGCACGGGCAGGTAGCCGTTCGGGCGGAACATCATCGCGAGCAGGAAGACGAGCATCGCGGCGATCGGGCGGACACGGCGCATCGAGAGCCCCACGACCGCGGCGATCGAACCGAGCACGATGAACACCGGGTCGAGCGCCCACCACTGCGCCGCGGCCTGGTTCGCCAGGCTGCCGGCGTCGAAGATCGAGCCCGACGCGGTGCGGGAGCCGAGCTGGTACGTGATGCCCTCGAGCAGGCTGACCCGACCGGCGCCCGGCAGGAGCTCGCCCTTGACCGCGGCGAGCAGCAGGTAGCCGCCGCCGATCACGGTGAGGACGGCCCCGGCCACGCTGAGCGTGTAGCGGCGGGTGCTCTTGTCGGCCCGACGGACCGCCATCCAGATGAGGAACGGCAGCGCGAGCAGGTACGTCTCCTTCGAGAGCACCGCGATGCCGAGGCACGCGGCCGCACCGGCGAAACCGGCGAGCTGCTGGCGGCGGCTGAGGACCAGGACGAACGCGGCGAGGAGCCACGGCGTCGCGACGTTGTCAATGTAGACCGTGCGGTGGTACTGCAGGGCAAGCGGCGACAGGGCGAAGACGAGACCGGCGGCCGCTGCGGTGGCACGACCGGCGCCGAGGCGACGGGCGAGCACGAACAGCAGCAGGCTCGAGACGGCGGCGAAGAAGACCATCGCCTCACGCCCGGCCTCGACGGCGAACGGGTAGCGCGCGAACGCTCCGGTCACCGAGGTGTACGCCGCGATCTGCACCCAGCCCAGCGGCGGGTGGTCGTACCAGTACGTGTAGTGGGTGATCTCGCCGAGGTTGGTGAGCGCCCATGCCTGGGCGGTGTACGTCCCCTCGTCGTCGATGCGCTGCGGCGTGCCGGACATGTTCCAGAGCTGCACCGTCACGGTGACGGCGAGGACCGGCAGGAGCCAGCCCAGGCTGGCCGCGTGGATGCGGAACCAGCCGCGGACGCCGGAGAACGACGCGGCGTTCCGGACCGGGATCCCGGTGGTGTGGGTGAGGCTGGCGGTCATCGGGCACCTCCTGCGGACGAGCCGGCGAGTTCGCGCTGCTGCGCGTCGGGATCGGTGGTGACGGCGTTCGCGAAGCCGACGACCTCGGGCTGCGCCGATGCCGTGCGGTGCTGGCCGGTGTGCTCGGTCTTCTCCCACCCGTTCTGCCCCTTGACGTGGCGGACGACGGCCCGGACGGCCGCTGCGGCGAGGAACACCTGGTAGGGCACGAGACCGAGGACGAGCTTCACGTAGTCGCGGATGCGGACCTTCTCCTTGTAGATGCGGCCGAACTCGTTGAGTCCGACGACCTCGACGGCGAGCAGCATGAGCGTCGGCGCGACCGGGATGAACGAGATCAGCGCGATCGGGGTCGGCACCTTGACGAACAGGATCATCAGCACGCTGAGCGGGATGAGGAGTCCGGTGGCGGCCTGGATGAAGGGCATGGTCAGCATGTAGCGGGCGAAGAAGCGCTGTCGGAAGGACGGCAGCTTCTTCCACTCGCCCTTGCCGAGCACCTGCAGGAAGCCCTGGTTCCAGCGCGTCCGCTGCTTGAGGAGCGACGCGAACGTGGGCGGGGTCTCCTCACGGGTGACGGCCTCGGGGCTGTACGCCACGACGACCTTCGCCCCGTCGGCGGAGAGCCGGACACCGAGCTCGCAGTCCTCGGCGAGGCAGTGCGCGTCCCAGCCGTCCGACCACTCGAGTCGCTCCTTCGTGACGAAGACGGTGTTGCCGCCGAGCGGGATGAACTTCGAGCCGGCGTGGAAGTGCAGGCGCGAGCGGAACCAGAAGTAGTACTCGAGCACGTTCCGCAGCGACCACCAGCTGGACCGGAAGTTCATCAGCTGCACGCCGCCCTGCACGACGTCGGCGTCGGTCTCCTGGAAGCGGGAGTCGACGAGCGACAGCAGCTTCGGGTAGACCTCGTCCTCGGCGTCGAACACGCCGACGATGTCGCCCGTCGCGTACTGCAGCGCCAGGTTCATCGCCTTCGGCTTGTTCTTCGGGAGCGTGTCGTCGACGACCACCCGGATCAGCTCCGGGTGCCGGGCTGCTGCGGCGCGCACGACGGCGTCGGTCTCCGGGTCGTCCTCGCCGACGATCGCGATGATCTCGAAGTCGGGGTGGTCCTGCTTCGCGAGCATGTCGAGCGTCTCGCCCATCACGTCCTGCTCGTGCCGCCCGGGCACCAGGAGCGTGAAGCGGTGCGCAGCCGGACGCGGGGTCTGGCTGAAGCTCGTCGACTTCAGCGCGTCGCGCGACCGCCAGGCGTGCAGCATCCACCACAGGGTGGCGAGCGCGATCACGGTGAGCAGCACGGAGATCGCGACGAGCGAGGAGTAGCCGATCCACTCACCCAGCGACCAGGCGACCTGCGGGGCCTGCCCCGAGCCTCCCGTCGGGACGTCGGTGGTCCCGCGGTTCGGGACGTTCCCTGCGGGACCCGTCCCCTCGTTCGGCTGCAGCAGCGGCCCGGCGGCCGTCAGCAGCGTGGCGGTGATGGTCATGCGGCGTGCTCCTTCGCGTGAGCGTCGGTGGAACGGAAGACGAGGGCCTTGTACGCGGCGAACCGGAAGACGGTGCCGAGGACGAGACCCACCCCGTTGCCGGCGACGTTGTCGGCGAGGGTGGAGGTGAAGCCGAGGACGTAGTGCGAGACGAACAGGCAGGCCGCGGCGATGCCGAGGCCGATGACGTTCGTGGCGGCGAAGAGGAGCCCCTCGCGGAGGGTCTCCTTCCGGCCGACCTGCCGCTGCGAGCGGAACGTGATGGAGCGGTTCGCGAGCCACGCGACCGCGGTCGCGACGACGGCGGAGACGATCTTCGCGGCGATGGGACCGTCGGGCATCACCGTGGCGCGCAGCAGGTTGTAGACGCCGAGGTCGATGAGGAAGCACACGGCGCCGATGGCACCGAAGGACGCGAGCTGCTTCGCCGTGGCGAGGAGCCGCGGGACGAGGGCCGGCCGCGCGGCGGGCGCCGCGTGGGTACCGGTCGCCGCAGGGTGGGCGGGCGACGCGGTGGGGGTCGGCACCGAGCCTGTGCCGGGTGGCACCAGAACGGGGGTGTCGGTTCGGGTCATGCCCCCTCTTCGGGGGCATGGTGGGGGGTGGTTTGGTCGGGGTACAGGGTCTGCCAGGGGCCTGCCAGCTGCGCGACATCTGCTGTTCATCAGTGAACATCCGTCAGCGTTTCGGCTGGTCAGCCTGGAAATGGACCGTCCGTCTGGACGGTCGGCTTCTGCTCGGTCCGGACAGACGGACGGGAGGCACGGTGCCAGCTGGCACCGTGCCTCCCGTCCGTCGGCTGGTCGCGTGTCAGGCGGGGCGCTGCTCCGGGCTGACCGTCTTGCTCGCGTCGCGCTCCGGGATGTCACCCAGCGCGTCGTCGATCGCGGCGAGCGCGTCGGCGTCGAGGGTCACGCCCGCGGCCTCGACGTTGTCGGTGACCTGCTCGGGACGCGAGGCGCCGACGATCGCGGAGGCCACGTTCGGGTTCTGCAGGGTCCAGGCGATCGCGAGCTGGGCGAGCGTCAGGCCGGCCTGGTCGGCGACCGGCTGCAGGCGCTGGACGGCCTCGAGGACCTCGTCGCGCATGAACCGCTTGATCATGTCGGCGCCGCCCTTCTCGTCCGTGGCGCGCGAGCCCTGCGGAGCGGGCTGACCGGGCTTGTACTTGCCGGTGAGCACGCCCTGGGCGATCGGGGACCAGACGATCTGGCTGAGCCCGAGCTGCTTCGACGCGGGGACGACCTCGCCCTCGATGACGCGCCACAGCATCGAGTACTGGGGCTGGTTCGAGATGAGCTGGAAGCCGAGCTCCTTCGCGAGGGCGGCGCCCGCGCGGATCTGCTCCGCGTTCCACTCGCTCACGCCGATGTAGAGCGCCTTGCCCTGACGGACGACGTCGGCGAAGGCCTGCATCGTCTCCTCGAGCGGGGTCTCGTGGTCGTAGCGGTGCGCCTGGTAGAGGTCGACGTAGTCGGTCTGGAGCCGCTCGAGCGAGCCGTCGATCGACTCCATGATGTGCTTGCGGCTGAGGCCGACGTCGTTGTGCCCCTTCGGCCCGGTCGGCCAGTAGACCTTCGTGAAGATCTCGAGCGACTGACGACGCTCGCCCTTGAGCGCCTCGCCGAGGACCGTCTCCGCCGCGGTGTTGGCGTACGTGTCGGCCGTGTCGAACGTGGTGATGCCGGCGTCGAGCGCTGCCCGCACGCACTGTGTGGCGACGTCGTTCTCGACCTGCGAGCCGTGCGTCAGCCAGTTGCCGTAGGTGATCTCGGAGATCTTGAGTCCGGAGTTGCCCAGGTACCTGAATTCCATGCTCCCGACGCTAGTCGTGCGCGCGGCGGGGTGAGGGGGCGTGGGAGTACCTGGGTAGGGGGCAGGGCGGGGTGCTGCGGGCGGTTGCTGGCGGGCGGGCGGTTCCAGGCGGGCGGGGCGGGCGGGCGGGCGCTTCCGGCCCGCCCCGCGGCGAGCGGGCTCTTTGCTCGCCCCGGGCCGCGACGGGCCGGCGTTCTCGCCCGCTCACGCGCGCGCCGACATCGTCACCCCGACCCGGCGCCGTGGACCCGCCCCGTCCGGAAGGCGAGCGGGCGGATCACGCGCACCGCGCCTCCCGGCCGCGGCCGGTTCCGCCCGCTCGACGTGACCGTCGGACGCGACCGACCGCCCACGCGGCCGTCCTGGCGACCGCCCGATCCCTGCACACCGCCCCACATCGACCCGGTCTCCACAGAGAGCGTCGGCGCCGACCGCCGACACCGCCGTCCCTGCCACATTGCTGCCATGGACTTCGCAGCAGGCTTCCCCGCCCCGCTCCGTGGACGCCCCTTCCGCGTCCGCGAAGCACTGCAGCGCGGCATCTCCGCCGCTCGGCTCCGATCGGCGCAGCTGTACCGACCCTTCCACGGCACCCGGTGCTGGACGCCACCGACGAACCACGTCGAACGCGCCCGCGCCGTCGCCCCGCGACTCCGACACGACCAGGCCTTCAGCCACGTGACGGCCGCCCACCTGCTCGGGATCCCGTTGCCGCGCCGTCTCGAGCGCGACCGACGCATCCACGTGACGACCATCGGCGCCGACCAGGCGATCCGCGTCCGCGGGACGGTCGGTCACCGCGTCCGGCGCGACCGCGCCTCCGTCGTCCGTTCGGGCACGACGCCGATCGTCGATCCGGCGACCACGTTCGTCATGCTCGCGAGGATGCTCACGGTCGACGAACTCGTCGTCGTCGGAGACGCCCTCGTCGGCTGGCTCAACTGGTGCACGCCTGGCGAACTGCACGCTGCCGTCAGGCGACACCGCGGCGGTCGCGGGATCCGCAGGGCGCGAGCGGCCCTCGGCGAGATCCGCGTCGGGTCGCGGAGCCCCGGCGAGACACGATTGCGACTCGCGCTCGTCCACCGAGGGCTCCCTCAGCCGACGTTGAACCACGACGTCGTCGTCGATGATCGCTGGGTCGCGTGCGTCGACCTCGCGTACCCGGACGCGCGGGTCGCGATCGAGTACGAGAGCGACCTCCACCGCACGGATCCGAGGACGTTCCGCAAGGACCTCACGCGGGGAGAGGAGCTCAAGGACGTCGACTGGTGGCTCGTCCGAGCGACGGCCGACGACGTCGGACCCGCCGCCGATCGGTTCGCGCACCGCGTCCGCCGACTGCTGCAGTCCGGGTCGGACGGGAGGCACGACACCCGTCATCGACACCGCCTCACCCCCGTCTCGTGAACTTTGGTTGACGCTTCAACCAAAGACGTGCAGAATGGGCTACCATCGGATCGATGCAGGCGCATGTAGTTCTTCTCGCCTGATCGGGAACCGCAGACCAACGCTCTCGTAAGGAGTCACCATGACGCTCAACGCCTCCGCCATCCCCGGCTACCAGACCGGCACCTGGAAGATCGACCCGACCCACTCCGAGGTCACCTTCTCGGTCCGCCACCTCGCGATCAGCAAGGTCAAGGGCTCCTTCGAGCGCTTCGACGCGACGCTCGTCACCGCCGAGAACCCGCTCGACACGAAGCTCGAGGCGTCGATCGACGTCGCCAGCATCAACACGAAGCAGGCGCAGCGCGACCAGCACCTCGCCACCGGTGACTTCTTCCTCACCGAGGAGCACCCGCAGATGACCTTCACGTCGACCGGTATCCGCGAGGACGGCGACGACATGCTCATCGACGGCGAGCTCTCGCTCCGCGGCGTCACCAAGAACGTCACGCTGAAGACCGAGTTCGGCGGCGTCACCACCGACGGCTACGGCCAGGTCAAGCTCGGCGCCGAGGCGACGACGAAGATCGACCGCACCGAGTTCGGCGTGAACTGGAACGCTGCGCTCGAGGCCGGCGGCTTCACGCTGGGCAACGACGTGACGATCAACCTCGACGTGCAGTTCGTCCTCCAGGCGGCCTGACCCTCCGAGGCCCTCGAGCCACGGTCGTCGAGCGCTCCCGCGTACTCGCGGCGATCGGGGACACCGAACGAACACTCTGCAGTACCCGGCGAACGGCCCGGCTCCTCCCCCACGGAGCCGGGCCGTTCGGCGTTCCCGGCGGTGCGGCCGCGGCCGGCGGCCGATGCCGTGCGCGGGCGCGGGGACGTGCTCGTGCTCGAGCGCGTGAACCGATCGTCTGGGTGCGAGCGCCGGGCTCATACAGGCGATCGGGTGCCCGTGGGTGCCTCGAGCGGGCGAAGAGCATGGAGGACGCCGAGCCTCAGTGCGGTTCGTGCCCGCTGGCGACCAGCGTGCCCGACGCCCGGGCGTGGCAGCGCGTCGAGCGAGCTGGACGATCACGGGCGGACTCCCCGAGGCGTCCGACTGCAGCGAGCGGGCGCTTCCGGCTGCCGAACCGAGCCGCATCCGAAGGATCCACCCGCTCGCGCCTCGATGACCGCGATTCCGACTCCGAGCCCTCCCCCGCTCCCGAGTGCTTCTCCACCCCGTCCACGAGCGGGCGTAGCGTGTCGTCTGGTCCGAGCGCGGGAATCGCCCGCTCGCACAAGCCGTTGCATCCGGCACCCGCCCCGACGAGAAGGAGCTCCACCATGGCCACCGACTGGATCGCGCTGCAGTCCCTCGCCGCCGACGAGTTCGCCCGCCGCGTCGCCGCCGTCACCGACTGGGACGCCCCGACCCCGGACTCTGAGTGGACCACCCGCGACCTGGTCGCCCACGTCATCGACGAACAGCGCTGGATCCCGAAGCTCCTGACCGGCTGCGACTACGCACAGGCCGAGGCGGACCTCGAACCGATCGGCCGCGACCTCGCCGCCGAGTGGGCGAAGTTCGCGTCGGAAGCGTCCGCTGCCTGGCGGAATGCGCCCGCTGACACGCCCGTGCACCTCAGCACCGACGTCGTCCGCGCCGACGAGTACCTCACCGAGCAGACGAGCGACATCACGATCCACACGTGGGACCTCGCCCGCGCGACCGGAACGGACGAGACCCTGCCCGAGGAACTCGTCCGCGCGGTGTGGGAGTACTTCGAACCGCAGATCGAGGACCTCGCCGCGACCGGGCTCTACGCGGCCCCCGTCGACGTCGACGAGCACGCACCGCTCCAGGTCCGCCTGCTCGCCGTCACAGGCCGCGATGCAAGGGTGAACGCATGACCGCAGAAGAAGCCCACTCGACCCCGGCGGGCGGAAACGCACCCGACACCGGCACGGACGCCACACACAACGCCCACTCGACCCCGGCGGGCGGAAACGCAGCCGGAGCCGGCACGGACGCCACACACAACGCCCGCTCGACGCCCGACCCCGACGCGCCCCACCCCGACGCACCCGCCACCACGGTCCCGAGCACGCGGCTCGGGCGCACGGGCCTCGAGATCAGCCGGATCGTCCTCGGCATGATGTCGTACGGCGACCCGGCCCAGGGCTCGCACGCGTGGAGCGTCGACATCGACGCCGCACGCCCCTTCGTCCGCCGCGCCTACGAGGCCGGCATCACTTCGTTCGACACCGCCAACGTGTACTCCGCGGGCTCGAGCGAGGAGATCACCGGACGGCTCCTCAAGGAGATCGCCCCGCGCGAGGAGGTCCAGGTCTTCACCAAGGTCTTCAACCGCATGCGTCCGGGCCCCAACGGCGCCGGGCTCTCCCGCGCCGCGATCATGCACGAGATCGACGCCTCGCTCACCCGCCTGGGCACGGACTACGTCGACCTGTACCAGATCCACCGGTTCGACCCGCTCACGCCGGTCGAGGAGACGATGGAGGCGCTGCACGACGTCGTCAAGGCCGGGAAGGCCCGCTACATCGGCGCGAGCAGCATGTGGACGTGGCAGTTCACGCAGATGCAGCACGCCGCGGAGCTGCACGGCTGGACGAAGTTCGTCAGCATGCAGGACCAGTACAACCTGCTCGAGCGCGAGGAGGAACGCGAGATGCACCCGTTCGCGCAGGCGACGGGCGTCGGCGTGATCCCGTGGAGCCCCCTCGCCCGCGGCAAGGTCACCCGCCCGTGGGACGCGCAGGGGTCGGGCAGCCGTTCGGACACCGACGAGTTCGGCAAGACCCTGTACCGCCAGGACGAGGACGCCAACCGCGCGATCGTCGACGCGGTGCAGCAGGTCGCAGAGGCGCGTGGCGCGAGCATGGCGCAGATCGCCCTGGCGTGGGTCGCCGGGAAGCCCGCCGTGACCGCGCCGATCATCGGCGCGACCAAGGAGCACCACATCGACGACGCGGTGGCCGCCACCGCGATCGAGCTCACCGCCGACGAGGTCTCGCGCCTCGAGTCCGCGTACACGCCCCGGGTACCGTCCGGGTTCTGACGCACTCCGCGACGCGCCGCGTCACCGACCGGGTGACGCACCCCGCGACGCACGACGTGACGGACGGGAGGCCCGGTGCCAGCTGGCACCGGGCCTCCCGTCCGTCCGCCGGTCATCTCCGAACCGACGGCCGGTCCCGCATCAGGCGGTCGCGTCCTGCCTGGGGGCCGATCCCTCGAGTCGTGCGATGCGCACGAGCGCTGCGCGCTCGGTGCCGGGCGTGGTCCCGAGCACCGCACCGATCCCGTCGAGCACGACGCCCGCGACCCGCCGCACCGGGAGTTCGACCGGACCGACGGCGGGCGTCCGCAACCGCAGCAGCGACCGGTGGCGCGGGTCGAGCGACGCGACCGCGCCGTCGAACAGCGCACGGTAGCCGGGCCGCAGGAGCCGGGCGACCGGCGGGTCCTTGATGAACCGCACGACGTCGTGGGTGCGGGCGTCGGCCTTGAGCTCGCCGCGGTCGAGGTAGCCGTTCATCTGCGCGCGGAGCTCCGCGTCGGACTCCGGCGCGTCGTCGACGCCCATCAGCCGGCCGGCTATCGCCCACTCGCGCACGTAGGCGTCGGGTCCACCGGGGATCGGCGCGCCCCACAGCTGCGCGCTCCGGAGGAACGCGTCGGTGAAGGCGAGGTGGACCCAGCGGGCCAGGTCCGGGTCGTTCGCCGTGTACGGCCGCGTCACACCGTGGCCGTCGACGTACTCGCCGACGACGCGCTCGTGGAGCTTCCGCACCCACTGACTGGCGTGCGTGGCCTGCTGCGTGTCGCCGTGCGAGACCGTGTAGATCCAGCGGATGGTGCCCGCGAGCCGGCCGAACGGGTCCTCGCGGTAGCGGGAGTGGTCGGCGACACCCGCGAGCGCCCCCGGGTGGAGCGCCTGCACGAGCAGGGCCCGGACGCCCGCGAGCACGGTGTGGTTGCCGCCGTGCACGGCCCAGGTGGCGGAACCGGGACCGAAGAACCCCGCGTCGGAGCCCTGTTCGAGCTCGTCGATCCAGGCGGGACGCTCGGTCGCGCCGTTGGTGAAGGTGTCGTTGAGGCGGGAACGGAACGCGTCGGACACAGAGGGCATGCGCTCATCGTCCGTCGTGCCCCTGACAACCAGCCGCGCCCCACCGGTAGGTTGGCCGGGTGAGCATCGACACGCCTCGTCCCTGGCTTGCCTCGTACGCCCCGGGGGTCCCGCACGACATCGACGAGCCGACGGGCTCCCTGGTCGACCTCGTGGAGGGGTCCGCACGGGACTTCCCCGGGAGGGTGGCGCTCGAGTTCTTCGGCAGGACGACGACGTACGCCGACCTCGAGGACCAGGTGCTCCGGGCGGCGAACGGCCTCCGGAAGCTCGGCGTCGGCGAGGGTGACCGCGTCGCGATCGTGCTGCCGAACTGCCCGCAGCACGTCATCGCCTTCTACGCGGTGCTCCGCCTGGGCGCGATCGTCGTGGAGCACAACCCGCTGTACACGGCGCGCGAGCTCCGGCACCAGTTCGAGGACCACGGCGCGAAGGTCGCGATCGCGTGGGACAAGTCGGTCGCCACGCTGCAGGACTTCCCCGCCGACCTGGCGCTCGACGCGATCGTCTCGGTCGACCTCACCCGTGCGATGCCCCGCACCACCCGCATCGCCCTGACGCTGCCCGTGGCGAAGGCCCGCGAGTCCCGCGCCAAGCTGACGACCAAGGTCCGCGGCACGACGAAGTGGGACGACCTGGCGTCGACCCGGAAGCTGTCGAAGCGCCACCCGCGTCCGGCCACGACCGACGTCGCGCTCATCCAGTACACCTCCGGCACGACCGGTGTGCCGAAGGGCGCCGTCCTCACCCACCGCAACCTGCTGGCCAACGCCGCGCAGGCGCGGGCGTGGGTGCCGACGATCCGCCAGGGCGACAACACCGTGTACGCGGTCCTGCCGATGTTCCACGCGTACGGTCTGACCCTCTGCCTGACCTTCGCGATGAGCATGGCCTCGCGGCTCGTGCTCTTCCCCGCGTTCGACCCGGAACTGGTCCTGCGGGCCGTGAAGAAGCACCCGCCGACGTTCCTGCCGGCCGTGCCGCCGATCTACACCCGCCTGCAGCACGCCGCCGACTCGGCGAAGGTCTCGCTGGAGGGCATCGAGATCGGCATCTCCGGCGCCATGCCGCTGTCGCAGAGCGTCGTCGAACCGTGGGAGGCCCGGACCGGCGGCTACCTCGTCGAGGGCTACGGGCTCTCCGAGTGCTCCCCGGTCCTCATGGCGAACCCGGTCTCCCCCGAGCGCCGGCTCGGCGCGGTCGGGCTGCCGCTGTCGTCGACCGAGGCGCGCGTGGTGGACCCGGACGACGTGACGAAGGTGCTCGGGACCGGTGAGGCCGGCGAGCTCCAGGTCCGGGGTCCGCAGGTGTTCCGCGGCTACTGGGGCAAGGCGGAGGCAACCGACGAGGTCTTCACGCCCGACGGCTGGTTCCGCACCGGCGACGTCGTGTCCATCGACGCGGACGGCTTCGTGAGCATCGTCGACCGGCTCAAGGAGCTGATCATCACCGGTGGCTTCAACGTCTCGCCCTCCGAGGTCGAGGACGCCCTGCTCAAGCACCCCAGCGTCCGCGAGGTCGCGGTCGTCGGCGTCACCCAGTCCGGCAACGAGCAGGTCGTCGCGGCCGTCGTGCCGAAGGACCCGAAGACCTTCGACGCCGAGGCCCTGCGTGCGTGGTCCCGCGACCAGCTGGCGGCCTACAAGGTGCCGCGGCGGATCGTCGTCGTCGAGGACCTGCCGCGCTCGATGATCGGCAAGGTGCTCCGCCGCAAGGTGCGGGACCAGATCACCGCGAAGTAGCGCGCGCGGCGCTGCCGGGTCGTCGACGGCCCGGCAGCGCCAGCAACGCCAGTCCGGCCACGACGAGCGTGGTGCCCGCCCACCCGGCGACCCCGAGGTGCTCCCCCACCACGAGCACCGCGAGCACCGCCGCGACGACGGGTTCGAACAGCGACAGCAGCGTGGCCACCGAGGCGGTGACGCTCCGCAGGCCGACCGCGTAGAGCGAGTGCCCGAGGACGGTCGCCACGAGTGCGAGGTAGACGAACACCGGCCAGGCCGCCCCGAGGGCCGGCGCGTCCGGCCCGGCGACGAGCGGGACCCCGAGCACGAGCACGAGCGCCAGCACCACGAGGAGCGGGACCGCCGCCAGCCCGAAGACCGCCCCGACGACGCCGCGGCCCGACCCGGCGCCCGTCCCCGGCGGTGCCGGCGCGATCGGGACGGCCGGAGTGTCGGACACGACCGGCACCGGGGGCCGGTGCGACGCTCGCATCCCGCGCGCCACGGCCCACGAGTACGTGGCGTAGGTGAGGCCCGCCACGAGCGCGCTACCGAGCCCCACCACCAGCGACCCGCTGCCCGACGCCTCGGACCGCGCGAGCGCCACGACGACCATGCCGGCCACGCTCACCAGGGTGGCGACGACCCACCGACCGGCGACGCGCCTGCCGTCCGCCAGCCACTCGACGAGCCCCGCGAAGAGCGGCGCCGACCCGATCGCCACCGTCGTGCCGAGCGCGACCCCGGCGTCGGCCAGTGCCGCGTAGAACGCGACCGCGTAGACCACGAGCGACGCGGCGCCGAGGAGCACCCAGCGGCGCACACCGCGCTGCGCCACCGCGCGGACCGCGCCACGACCGGCGGTCGCGGCGAGCAGGAGCCCGCCGAACCCGAAGGTCACCGCCCCGAAGACGAACGCGGGCACCCCGGGCGCGAAGTGCGTCGCGGTCCCCGTGGTGCCCCAGACCGCCGCGGCGACGAGGACCGCCGCCGGGCCGCCGACCGGACGTGAGGCACGCCGCACCTCCGGCCCGTCCGTCACGACACGTGGACGGTCGGGCGTCGGTGCACGTCGGGCTCCGCCTCGCGCAGCACCTCACGCGTGACCGGGGCGACGTCGCCGACGCCCGTGAAGACGAACCGGAGGGCGTTCTGGATCGGGCTGCCCTCGTTCCACTCGAAGTAGATGCTCGGCACGACCCCGGCGATGTCCCGCACGGCGAGCAGCGTCGACGCGATGGTGTTCGGGACGTTGCCGGACCGGACCCGGAGCACGCGGTGCCCCTGGACGACGTGCCCCTCGACGACCAGGTCCTCCTCGAAGTCGGAGGAGTCCGCGGGCAGGACCTCGAGGAACATCGTCGGCACGCGGGCCGGGATGCCCGAGTCACGGCGTTCCTCGCGCCCCTTCGAGCGGTAGGCCTCTGCAGTGCCGGCGCCCGGCTCGTTCGCGATGATGCAGACCGAGCTGAACTGGTCGGCGTCGGCCTCGATGAACTGCCGCGCCACGGCGTCGAGCTCGATCGACGACGCGCGGAGCTCGAACGACCGCCGCACCCGGGAGACGAGCGAGACGACGACGATCGCGATGATGAAGACCGATGCGATCCGGACGCCGTCGGGGCGCTCGATGACGTTCGCCACCGTCGTGTAGACGAACACGACCGCGATGACCCCGAAGCCGACCGTCCGCTTCTTCTGCTGCTTCCGGCGGGCCGACAGGGTCACCGCGACGGCCGCGCTCGTGATGAGCACGAGCACGCCGGTCGCGTACGCGCCGCCCTGGGCGTCCACGTTCGCCTCGAAGATGATCGTGATCACGAACGCGATGAGCGTGAAGATGATCACGAGCGGCCGGGTCGCCCGGGCCCACTGCGGTGCCATGCCGTAGCGCGGCAGGAACCGCGGGACGAGGTTGAGCAGCCCCGCCATCGCGCTCGCACCGGCGAACCACAGGATCGCGACGGTCGAGAAGTCGTAGACCGAGCCGAACACGTTGCCGAGGTACTCGTGCGCGAGGAACGCCAACGCGCGACCGTTCGCGCCGCCGCCCGGCTGGAACTCGTGCTGCGGGATGAGGAACGTGGTGGCGATCGAGGACGTGATGAGGAACGTGCTCATGATGATCGCGGCGGTCGTGAGTAGGCGCTTCGTCCCGCGGATCCGCCCCTCCGGACGGCCCGCCGGGTCGTCGCCGGCGTCGCCGCGGACCTGGGGCATCACCGCGACGCCGGTCTCGAAGCCGGACAGGCCGAGCGCCAGCTTCGGGAAGACCAGGAGGGCGATGCCGACCATCACGAGGGGGTTGCTGTGCTGCGCCGTCAGGTTCGACCACCAGTCGACGGCGACCACCGGACGCTCGAACACGTGCCACAGCGCGACGACGATCACCACGGCGTTCAGCACGAGGAAGACCGCGACGAGCCCGACGGCGATGCCGATCGCCTCCTTGAAGCCGCGGAGGAACACGATGCCGAGCAGGAGCAGCAGCACGAGCGTGATGGGCACCGGGATCTCGGTGAACCAGTGCGGTGTGAAGGGGTTCTCCGCGATGTGCGCCGTCGCGTCCGCCGCGGACAGCGTCATCGTGATCATGAAGTCCGTCACGGCGAAGCCGAGCAGCACGAGCACGAAGAGCTTCCCCGCCCACCAGGGCAGGAGCTTCTCGAGCATCATGATCGAGCCCGCGCCCCGGAAGCTGTCCGACGCGACCCGCCGGTACACGGGCAGCGCGCCGAACAGGGTCACGAGCACGAGCACGATCGTCGCGATCGGCGAGAGCAGCCCGGCCGCGAGCGCCGCGATCGCGGGCTGGTACCCGAGCGTCGAGAAGTAGTCGACGCCCGTCAGGCACATCACGCGCCACCACGAGTGCGTCTTCTCGACCTCGACCTGGTGCGGCCCCTGGTGCGAGGCACCCTGGTCGGCTCCGTGCAGCATCCAGCGGCGCAGCCGGGCGCTGCGGTCGGCGGGTCGCTCGGTGGCACCGCGCTGGGCGGTGCGCTCGGCTTCGGTCGCGGTCACGAGAGATGATGCTAAGCGGTCCCGGGGCTGGACGGAGACCCCGGCGGGAGACTGTGGACGGTCGGTCAGCCGGCGCTGATCCGGGTGTACTTGCGCACGGCCAGCGGGACGAACACGACGAGCAGCACCGCGATGCCGACCAGCACGGTCACGACGGGGTGCTGCATGGTCCAGACGTCGGGCACCGGTGCCGTGCCGACGTTGCCGAAGAGCTCGCGCGCGGCCTGCACGAGCGACGACACCGGGTTCCACTCGGCGAAGACGCGCAGCACGAGCGGCATGGTGTCGCTCGGCACGAAGGCGTTCGAGATGAACGTCAGCGGGAAGAGCACCATGAAGGACGCGTTGTTGATGACCTCGGGCGTCCGCACGCTCATCCCGAGCAGTGCCATGACCCAGCTGAACGCGTAGCTGAAGAGCAGCAGCAGGCCGACCCCGGCGAGGAACTCGACCGGTGCGGACTGCACCCGCCACCCCACGGCGAGCCCGGTCAGCATCATGATCACCATCGAGATCGCGTTGAGCACGAGGTCCGAGTTCGTCCGCCCGACGAGCACCGCGGACGACGACATCGGCAGGGTGCGGAAGCGGTCGATGAGTCCCTCCTTGAGGTCCTGCGCCATCGCCGATCCCGAGAACGTCGCGCCGAACACGACCGTCTGCGCGAAGATCCCGGCCATGAGGAACTGCGTGTAGTCGGTCCCGCGCACCTGGATCGCCCCGCCGTAGACCTGGCTGAAGAGCAGCACGAACATGATCGGCTGGAGCACCGCGAACACGAGCATGTCGGGCGACCGCTTGATCTTCGTGAGGTTCCGCTTCGTGACGGTCCAGCCGTCCTCGAACCAGATCGCCACCGGCGAGGTGACGACCACCGGCAGCTGCCGCCGGGTCCGGGCGTCGACGGCGGTCACCGCACACGCTCCGGCGTCGCGTCCGTCGTGTCGCCGCTCGTGACCGCGTCGGCACCGTCGGCTCCACCGCGGTCGCGTCGGCCCGGCCGGGAGGCCCGCCCCGCGTCCGTCCCGCCCGTCGCGTCCGACGCCTCCCCCTCCACGGCCGTGGCCGCGTGGCCGGTCAGGCGCAGGAAGACGTCGTCGAGGGTCGGCCGGCGCATGCCGGCGTCGTGCAGCCGGATGCCGGCCTCGCCGAGGTCGGCGAGCACCCGCTGCAGCGCCATCGGTCCCGCGTCGACCGCGATGCCGGAGGTGCGCCCGTCGGCCGTGGTCTCGACGTCCCCGATGCCGTGGCGGCGCAGGGTGGTGACCACCGCCTCCCGGTCGTCCCCGTCGACCAGCGTGACCACCACCCGGTGGCCGCCCACCTGTGCCTTGAGCTGGTCGGCGGTGCCCTCGGCGATGACGCGACCGTCGTCGATGACCGCGATGTCGTCGGCGAGCTGGTCCGCCTCCTCCAGGTACTGGGTGGTGAGGAGCACGGTCGCGCCGTCGGCCACGAGTCCCGCGATGATCTCCCACAGCGCGAGCCGGCTCCGCGGGTCGAGCCCGGTCGTCGGCTCGTCGAGGAACAGCACGCGGGGGTTCGCGACGAGGGCCCCGGCGAGGTCGATGCGACGACGCATGCCGCCGGAGAAGCCCTTGACCGGCCGGTCGCCCGCCTCGGCGAGGTCGAACACCTCGATCAGCTCACGGGCCCGCGCGCGTGCCGCTCGGCGGCCCAGGTGGTACAGCCGGCCCACCATCTCGAGGTTCTCGGCGCCCGTCAGGTTCTCGTCGACGGCCGCGTACTGTCCGGACACGCCGATCGCCCGACGGGTGGCCTGCGGTTCGGCCACGACGTCCAGGCCGTCGATGGTCGCCCGCCCGCCGTCCGGCGTGACGAGCGTCGTGAGCACCTTCACCGCCGTGGTCTTGCCGGCGCCGTTCGGACCGAGGAGTGCCGTCACGGTGCCCTCGGGGACCGCCAGGTCGAGCCCGGCCAGCGCGTGCACCGGGCCCGATCGCGATCGGTACGTCTTGGTCAGCCCGGAGGCTTCGATGATGGCCATGTCGCTCCTCGTCGTCCACGTCGTCGTGGGGTCGGCGGGAGCGACGACGTCACTCAGACGTCGAAGTCACCACCGCCGAAGTCGCCGAAGCCGCCGCCGAAGTCGCCTCCGCCGTCGCCCCAGCCCGCGCTCTCGGCCCCGCCGCCGTCGGACGCGCCTGCGTCACCCGCGCCGCCGTCACCGGAGTCGGCACCAGTGTCCTCCGAACCGCCGTCGCCCGCAGCGTCCGTACCGCCGTCGAACGATCCGGCGTCCGGCAGGAACGCGCTCATGATCGCGGAACCGATGACGTACCCCGCGACCGTGCCGAGGACCGATGCGCCGATCATCCGACCGAACGAGGGGCCGCCGCCGCGCTGTCCCGGCATGCCGCCGCCCATGCCGCCGAGCGAACGCTCCATGAAGCCGGGCTGCCGGATCTCGGACCGGGTCGCGGCCTGGGCCAGGGAGCGGGGGTCGTCGCCACGCGGTGCCTCACCGTCGGGGGCGCTCCGGGTGAACTCGTCGTAGACCATCCGGCGCTGCTCCGGCGTCAGGGTCGCGAACGCCTCGGCGTGGACCTCCTCGATGCGCTCGGGTGGTGCCGTGCGGAGCAGGTAGCGGTACCGCTCCACCGCACGCTCGTCGTCGGCGGACGCCGCCTGCTGCCCGCCGCCCTGGGCCGGACCGCCCCACCGGGGCGCACCGTCCTGCGGGCCGCCGTACTGCTGGCCGCCGTACTGCTGTTCGCCGTACTGCTGCTGGCCCGGGGACACGGGCGGCACCTGGTAGGACTGCTGCCCGTACCGGTAGCCCTGCTGCTGCGGCGGCTGCTGGGGCTGCTGCGGCTGGCCCCACCGGTCTTGCTGGCCGCGGTCACGCTCGGGTCGGCCGAGCAGTCGGTCGAGGAATCCCATGTCGTTGCTCCTTCGGTGCGGTCCGCTCCGGTCGGCTCGGTCCGTCGTTGCCACACTAGGGAGCGCCGACGACCACTGACTGTGCGCCTGCACAGAACTGCCCGAGAGCGGTGTCAGGGGTTCCCGAGTGCGGTCGTCCACACGGTGTGCAGCTCGTCGGCGGCTCCGGGGTGTGCGACCAGGAACGGCTCACCCGCGGTCGGGAACCCGTCGACCGGTCCGGTCCGTGTGAGCACGACGCCGCCGGCCTCGAGCACGAGCAGCACGGCCGCGGCGTGGTCGACGGGGTCGAAGGACGGCACACAGCCGCCGATCCCGCGTCCGGCCGCCACCTGCGCGATCGTGAGCGTGCTCGATCCCATGACACGGACCGCGCACGACCGCTCCGCCAGTGCCTCGACGAGCGCTCCGAGCCCCGCCCAGGCACCGCGGCCGCCGAACTCCGCGCCGACCACCGCACCGGCGAGGGGCCGTGGGGTGTCGTCGAGTCGCAGCGGGACGTCCCGCACCACCGCGCCACGGCCACGCCGCGCCTCGAGCACCTCGCCGCGCCACGGGTCCGCCACGACGCCGACGACCGGCTGCCCACCGCGGGTCAGGCAGAGGGACATCGCCGTCCACGGCAGCCCGTTCACCAGGTTCGTCGTGCCGTCCACGGGGTCGAGGTACCAGCGGTACCGGTCGCCCGGGGCGTCGCCGTACTCCTCGCCCGTGACGCCGTGCGTCGGGAAGACCGCGCGGATCCGGGCACGGACGAGCCGCTCGACGTCCCGGTCGACGTCCGTGCCCCGGTCCCCCGACGCGTGCGCCGGGGACACCCGTGCGGTCCGGTGCTCGCGGGTGAACGCGATGACCTCGTGCGCGACACGGTGGGCGAGCGACTGCGCCCGCGCCGCGACCTCCTCCTCGGTGGGCTCGCGCTCCGGGAGTGCCCAGCCGTCCCGCTCCCCGCCGGCGAGCACGGCCCGCGCCGAGGCCACGTCGTCCGTCGCGATCAGGTCGGCACCGAGCCGGGCGGCCCAGCGCACGGGCTCCGGCGCGTCGACGGTCCGCACGGCGACCGCCAGTCCGAGGTCGTGGGCGGCGCGCACGGTGTCCGGGGTGAGGAAGACGTCGTCGACCACGAGCGTCCTCGGACGGAGCGCGTCGGTGTCGGCAGCGGTCGGGGCGACGAGCGACTCCCAGCAGAGCCAGGTGTCCGCGTCCGGCAGGGCGGCCCGGACCGTCGTGAGCACGTCGGGCGCCCCCGTCCACGACACGGCCGTGTCCCACGTCGACGTGCCGACCGTGCGCGCCGCGACGAGGGCGTCGGCGGGGTCGTCGACCCGGAGGAGCAACGCCGAGCGGCAGCGGTCGAGCCGTTCCAGCACGGCGTCGAGCCGCGGGATCCGGTCGAGACCGTTGCCCATCCGGGCGACGTCACACCAGGGCACGTCGGCGACCCGGCGGGGATCGCCCCAGAGTCGTCCGAGGGTCGCGTCGTGCAGGAGCACCGCGACCCCGTCGGCCGTGCGCCGGACGTCGACCTCGACGACGTCCGCGCCCAGGGCCTCCGCCACCGCGATCGCCGGCAGCGTGTCCTCCCGCCGGACCCGGGGCGCGCCCCGACGTGCGACGAACCGCGGGAGCGACCGCACGCCGCGCGCGTCACGGTCAGGTCCGACGGTGGCCTGGTCGAGCGTCGTCATCCCCGCATGGTGACGGCTCCGTGTGGCCGCCGGGTGACGACCCGGTGAACGTCGACGCGGATCGGGTCAGACCCGGCCGCGGCCCCGCCGTCCGACCCGGGCGACGACCGGTCGCGCGACCGCACGCCACCCGAGCAGGAACACCGCGAGCGAGATCGTGGCGACGATGACGAACGACAGCGGCAACGGGTCGCCGGCGACGTCGCCCTGCCCGGTCAGGACGCGCAGCAGCAGCCCGATCGCGACCGTGGCCACCCAGACGACCACGCCGGTCGGCCAGAGGCGCAGCGGACGGGTCCACCCGCGCACGACCAGGAAGCCGACGGCCCAGCCCGCCAGGAAGGGGTACGCGGTCGTCCAGAGGCCGAGGGGCGACGCGGCCTCGGCGTGGGACGAGCGGCCGATCAGCGCGAAGGCGACGATGAGGACGATGTCGACGACGGCTGCGAGCCAGCCCCGGGTGCGAGTCACCCCACCATCGTCCCACTTCCGTGCGACGCCCTCAGAACAGGCCGTCGCGCCCCGCCTCGGAGCCGTCGAACCCACGGAACATGTCCGACACGAGCGCCGCGATCTGCGGTTCGACCAGGCGTTCGACGGCCTCGGCGATCCGCGGTCGGTGCTCGACGAGCGCCAGGCACACCGCCGTCCCCGTCGCACGGGCGCACTCGTCGGACAGCGCGATCTCGTGCCGCAGCGCTGCCTTCGCCTCGTCGGACAGCGGTTCGCGTGGCGCCTGCTGTGCCGCTCCCGTACCGGTCAGCTCGTCGAGGGTGAACAGGAACGGTTCGCCCGGCGACGGCTCCGGGTCCACGTCGAGGCCCTGGAACTCGGGCGACAGCCCCTCGGTCGGCTGGTAACCGGCGTGCCGCTTCCGCACGGCCGCACGCTCGAGCTCCCGGTGGAGCAGCGGCAGGTTCTTCGCGGTGTACTCGTCGACGGCGTCCTCGACGATGGCCGACACCCGACCGATCAGCGCGTGCTGCACGGCGTGCGGGACGTCCTGCCCGAACCCGGCCGCGCTCGCGATCGGGGATCCGGTGCACTTCCGACAGATCCGGGTCCGAGGACGTGCGGTGCCGATCTGCCAGCGCGGCAGCCACCGCAGCCAGACGTCGACCGCGCCCCGTACGCGACCGTCGATGCCGTCCATCCCTCAACACTAGGCGGGGAGCCGCCGATGGCCCGGGACCGCGCGCGAGCGGGCGCAAACCGGCAGCCCGCGTCGCACGTCACGCCTGCCCCGGCCGCCGGGCGCCCCGGGCAGCGGACCCCATCGCCGAGCGGGCGGAACCACACCGCCGACGGCCAGCAGGACAGCAGCGTCCGCCCGCTCGCGCACCGGACGGGAGGCACGGGTCACTTCGGGCAGCCCCCACACCGCCGAGCGGGCGGAACCGAGTGCCCGCGCCAGTCACCGCCCGCAGACACCGCCCGCTCGTGCGCCGGACGGGAGGCACGGGTCACCCGAGCGACGCCCGCACCGCCGAGCGGGCGGAACCGAAGGGCCGCGCCAGTCACCGCCCGCAGACACCGCCCGCTCGCGCACCGGACGGGAGGCACGGGTCACCCGAGCAACGCCCGCACCGCCGAGCGGGCGGAACCGGACGGCCGCGCGAGCCAGCGCCCGCAGACACCGCCCGCTCGCGCGCCGGACGGGAGGCACGGGCGCCCCGGGGGTCCGGGCCGCGGGCTCCCCGTCAGCCGAGCGTCAGGCCCGCGGCTCCGTCACGAAGTCGATGAGCTCCTCGACCCGCCCGAGCAACTGCGGCTCGAGGTCGGCGAAGGTCCGTACCTGCCCGAGGATCCGCTGCCACGCCCGGGCGATGTCGGCCTGCTCCTCGGCCGGCCAGCCGAGGTGCTGGCAGATGCCCTTCTTCCACTCGATCGAGCGAGGGATCGTCGGCCACGCCTCGAGCCCGAGCCGCGACGGCTTCACCGACTGCCAGACGTCGACGAACGGGTGCCCGACGACGAGCACGTGCGCGCCCCACTTCCCGCGCATCACCGCCTCGGCGAAACGGGTCTCCTTGGAGCCGGGCACGAGGTGGTCGACCAGGACGCCCACGCGGCGGGAACGGTCGGGGCGGAACTCGTCGAGCACCTCCGCCAGGTTGTCGACGCCCTCCAGGTACTCGACGACGACACCCTCGACGCGCAGGTCGGTGCCCCAGACCTTCTCGACGAGCTCGGCGTCGTGCTTGCCCTCGACCATGATCCGGGAGGGCAGCGCCACCCGTGCACGCTGCTGCTCGACCGCGAACGAACCGGACGCGGTGCGGAGGCGACCACCGCCGGACGCGTGCCGCACGGCGGGCGCGTCCCCGGGCCTCCCGTCCGGACCGACGGCGCGAGCCGGGGGCGCGGCCGTGGCCGAGCGACCGACCGGGGCCTGCGGACGGCCGAGTGTGACGAGCTCACCCTCGAGCAGGAACTGCCCGGTGAAGGGGAACGCGCGGGTCCGGCCCTTCCAGTCCTCCAGGGCGACGTTGCCGGCCTCGAGCCCCACGACGGCACCCGCCCAGCCGGAGTCCGGGTCCTCGAGCACCATGTCCCGCTCGAGCGGCACCTGCCGCACCTTCTTGACGCCCTTCGAGCGCCAGTCGCCCGAGAGCACGTCGCTGCCGTACCGGTCGTCGTCCACCCCGGAAGCGTAGTGTCGACGGGTCCCGCAACGGCGCCGGATCCCTGGCGCGTCACCGCACGCGCCACGACCACCACCGATCGGAAGGCACCACCGTGCGCGCAACCGTCATCCACGCCCCCCGCGACATCCGCGTCGAGGACCGCGACGCCCCCACCCTCATCGACCCCACCGACGCCGTCGTCAAGGTCACCGCGGCCTGTGTCTGCGGGTCGGACCTCTGGCCGTACCGCGGCGTCCGCGACACGACGGAGCCGCGCGCCATCGGCCACGAGTTCGTCGGCGTCGTCGAGTCCGTCGGCGACGCGGTCACGGACCTGTCGGTCGGCGACTTCGTCATCGCGCCGTTCACCACGAACGACGGCACGTGCCAGGCCTGCGCGCACGGCATGACGAGCGGCTGCGACCACGGCTCCACGTTCGGTGTCACGCCGGACGCGTACGGCCACCCGCTCGGCGGCGCCCAGGCCGAGTACGTCCGCGTGCCCGACGCCGCGGCGACGCTGGTCCGCGTGCCGGGACCGGTCGACGACGACCTCGTGCCGTCGCTCCTCACCCTGTCCGACGTGTTCTCGACCGGACACCACGCCGCCGTCTCGGCCGGCGTCGGCCCGGGCAAGACCGTCGTGGTCGTCGGCGACGGCGCGGTGGGCCTGTCCGCCGTGCTCGCGGCGTCGCGACTGGGCGCCGAGCGGATCATCGCGATGAGCCGGCACGCCGACCGCCAGGCGCTCGCCCGCGAGTTCGGCGCGACCGACGTCGTCGAGACCCGCGGCGACGAGGGCGTGGCCGCGGTGCGCGAGCTGCTCGGTGGCGACCTCGCCGACTGCGCGCTCGAGGCCGTCGGCACCGCCGAGAGCATGGACCAGGCGCTGCGCGTCGTGCGCCCCGGTGGCGCGGTCGGCTACGTCGGTGTGCCCGCGGGCGACCCCGAGCTGCCGATGCCGTTCCTGTTCGCGAAGAACATCACCGTCGGCGGCGGCATGGCCCCGGCGCGCGCGTACATCGAGGAGCTCCTGCCCGACGTGCTCGCCCGCCGGGTCGACCCGGGCCGGGTGTTCGACCTGGAGCTGCCCCTCGAGCAGGCGGCGGAGGCGTACGCGGCGATGGACGAGCGTCGCGCGATCAAGGTGCTGCTGCGCCCGTAGCGGGAACTGCGGCCTGCGCGCCGACGGCCCTCGGCGGACGATCCGCCGAGGGCCGTCGGCGGACGATCCGCCGAGGGCCGTCGTCCGTGCGTTGCGCACCGCGGAACGCGTGTTTCGGAACTGTGAACAAACCTTTCAGTAAAGAAGGTTGTCCGTTACAGTCCTCGACATGACGACGAACGGACGCACCCCGGGCCAGCCGGCGCTGCTGCGCGTCCTGAACGACCGGGCGGCCCTGACGCTGCTGCTCGACTCCGGCGCGATGACGCGGAACGACCTCGCGCAGCGCACCGGGCTGTCCAAGCCGACCGCCGCGGAGATCATCCGCCGGCTCGAGGCCGCGGCGCTCATCCGCGGCGCGGGCACCGACAGCACCGCCGGACGCCGCGGACCGAGCGCCGTCGTGTACGAGGCCATCACCGACCGGGACCTCGCCGTCGCGGTCGACGTCCAGCTGGTCGACGTCCGGTCGACCGTCGTCGACGCAGCCGGACGGGCCTACCCCGTCGCCTCACACCGGATGACCGACGCCGAGTACCGCTCCCCCGGTGCCGACATCGTCGCGGCCGCCGTGACGCGTGCCGCGACCGCCGCCGGTGTCGACGAGGACCTCGTCACCGCGGTCGCGGTCGGCGTCCAGGCCAGCGTCGACCACGCCACGGACACCCTGACGTTCACCGACGGCCTGCCGGGCTGGCCCCGCGAGCAGGTCGCCGCCTCGCTCTCGCGGGACCTCGGTCTCCGCGTCGTCGTCGAGAACGACGCCAACCTCGCCGCCATCGCCGAGCGGAACATGGGCGCCGGCCGCACGCCGGGCTCCTTCGCCCTGCTGTGGATGGCCGAGGGCCTCGGCATGGCGCTCGACGTCGACGGCCGCCTGCTCACCGGCGCGTCCGGTGCCGCCGGTGAGATCGGCTACCTGAGCGTGCCCGCCGACGCGCTCTCCATCGACCCGACGGCGACGCTGGTCGCGGACCTCATCTCCGAGGCCGCGATCGAGGCCCTCGCCGCCGAGCACGGGATCACCGCGCCGGACGGCACCGCCGCCGACTGGCGCCAGGTGCTCCCGCAGCTGTCCGGCCTGTCCGCGCAGCACCCCTTCACCGCCGCCCTCGGCGAGCGCGTCGGGCACAACGTGCTCCCCGCCCTCGCCGTCGCCGATCCCGAGACGGTCGTGCTGCACGGCCCGACCGGCATCGCGGGCGGCTCCGCCCTGGCCGCCGCCGTCACCGCATGGCTCCGGACCCGCACCCGCTGGTCCACCGCCGTCGTGCCGCCCGGCGTCCCCGACACCCCCGTCCTGCACGGTGCGCGGCACGTCCTCATCGACGTCGTCCGCACCGCGCTCGCGGACCGGCTCGAACGCATCAGCGACGATGCGCCCGCGCCGGCCCCCGCCGAGCGCCCCTGAGAAGTCCCACCCGCACCACCGAACCCAGCACCGTTCGCCAGCCCTGTCCGAGGGCTCTTCGGCGCGCCCGGAAGCCCGTGCGGCACCGGTCGCGCCACGACCAGAGAGCGAGTACCGATGCACCTCCCCACCCGGTCCGTCACCCGGATCACCACCGTCGCGGCCATGGCCGCCGCCGGCGCCCTCGTCCTCGCCGGCTGCAGCTCCGGCAGCAGCGCCGCGGACATCGCCGACGAGGCCCCGACCAAGCTCGAGGGCACCGTGTCCCTGTGGCACTTCTTCACCGGTCGCGAGGCCGGCGTGATCAAGGACGCCGTCAGCGGCTTCGAGAAGGCCAACCCCGGCGTCACCGTCGACATCCACGCCGGACAGGACGACGAGAAGCTGCAGAAGGCGATCTCGTCCGGCCAGAACATCGACGTCGGCCTGTCGTACTCGACCGCCATCGTCGGGAGCTTCTGCTCGTCCGGCGCGTTCCGCGACCTGGCGCCGTACATCGAGCGGGACAAGGTCGACCTGTCCGACATCCCCGACGCCGTGCGCGGGTACACCGAGTACAAGGGCCAGCGCTGCACGCTCCCGGCCCTCGCGGACGTCGACGCCCTGCTCTACAACAACGAGGCGTTCAAGGAAGCGGGCATCACCGGCCCGCCGAAGACCCTCGACGAGCTCAAGGCGGACGGGCTGAAGCTCACCACCTACAACGCCGACGGATCGATCAAGCGACTCGGGTTCAACCCGCTCATCGACTTCTACGAGAACTCGCCGCAGCACTGGGCCGCGATGATCGACGGGAAGTGGCTCGACGGCGACGGCAAGAGCGTCATCGGGAAGTCGGCCGGCTGGAAGCAGCTCCTGCAGTGGCAGAAGGACTACGTCGACGAGATCGGCTACGACAAGCTCAAGGCGTTCACGTCCGGCCTCGGCCAGGAGTTCGCCGCGGACAACGCCTTCCACACCGGCCAGGTCGCCATGGAGATCGACGGTGAGTACCGCACGGCCTTCATCGCGGACCAGAAGCCGGACCTCGACTACGGCACCGCCCCGATCCCGGTGCTGCCGGGTGTCGGCAACTACGGCTCGACCTGGATCGCCGGGAACGTCGCGGGCATCGCGAAGGGCTCCGAGAACCCCGAGTTGTCGTGGGCACTGCTGAAGTACCTGTCGCTCGACACCGACGCACAGGTCACCATGGCGAACGGGCTGAAGAACATCCCGACGCTCAAGTCCGCGCTCGCGTCGAAGGACCTCGAGGTCGACGACCGCTACCAGGCCTTCGTCGACATCGCCGGCGACCCGAAGACCTTCACCTCGCCGGCCACCCCGGACGGTGCGGCCTACCTCGCCACCCAGACGAAGTTCTGGGAGGCGTGGCAGGAGCAGGGCGGCAACCTCGACGCGAAGCTGCGGAAGCTCGACGAGGACATCGACGCCGCCGGCCAGCTGGCGGGTCCGTGATGACGGACGTCACCACCCCGGAGACCGGCAGCCGGGAGGCGCGGCCCACCCGCGCCTCCCGGCCGCCGGCCCCGACCGGGTCGCGTCCGACGACCCCCGGGACCCCGCCACGTCGGCGGCGGTCCGCCGAGTCGCAGCGGCGACTCGTCGCCCTGACGATGCTGGCACCGGCACTGCTGGGCCTCGTGGTCTTCTTCGCCTACCCGCTCGTCGCCTCCGTCTTCTACTCCTTCACCCGGTACAACCAGCTGCAGGAGCCCGAGTTCGTCGGGCTGCTCAACTACCGCTTCCTGTTCACCCAGGACCCGCAGGTCGTGCCGGCCGTCGTGAACACCCTCTGGTTCGTGGTCGTCCTGGTCCCCGTGCGGATCGTGTGCGGGCTCCTCGTCGCGGGGCTGCTCAGCCGCGCGAGGACGGCGACCGGGTTCTGGCGGACGCTCTTCTACCTGCCGGCGCTCGTCCCGCCGGTCGCGAGCGTCGTGGCGTTCGTGTTCCTGTTCAACCCCGGCACCGGACCGGTCAACCAGCTCCTCCGGCTGGTCGGCATCGAGGGCCCGCTCTGGTTCAACGACCCGGCGTGGTCGAAGCCGTCGCTCGTGATCCTCGGTGTGTGGGTGATGGGCGACATCATGATCATCTTCCTGGCGTCGCTCCTCGACGTGCCGCGCGACCTGTACGAGGCAGCGTCCCTCGACGGCGCCACCGGTGTGCAGCAGGTCCGGCACATCACGTTGCCGACCATCGCGCCGGTGATCGGGTTCGCCGCGGTCACGGGTGTCATCGCGGCCCTGCAGTACTTCACCGAGGCGGCGGTCGCGTCGGGCGTCGCGTCCGGCAAGGCCACGATCGGCGGCGGGACGGCCGCCGGGCTCGGCTACCCGGGCACCTCGCTGCTGACCTACACCGAGCTGCTCTACCAGCACGGGTTCGCGAACTTCCAGTTCGGGTACGCGTCCGCGATGGCCGTCGTGCTGTTCGTGATCACCGCGATCGTGCTCGTGCTCACCATGCGCCGGATCAGCGTGTTCCGACCGGAGGAGTCCTGATGACCGCCGTCTCCCAGTCGCCCCTCGCCCGCGCGCCCCGCGGCGCCGCTCCCCGGGCCGGGAAGCCCCGCCGCGGCCTGTTGCTCTGGGTCGCCGAGCACGCCGCACTCGTCGCGCTCGGGGTCCTGACCGTCGCGCCGATCGTGTTCGTCGTCCTCACCTCGCTGATGTCGAGCAACCAGGCCCTGACGGCGTCGGTCATCCCGAAGCCGTTCGACGTGTCGAACTACGCACGGGTGTTCAACGAGCTCCCCCTGGCGCAGTGGTTCGGCAACTCCGCGCTCTACGCCGTGCTCGCGACCGCGTTCATGCTCCTGAGCTCGGTGCCGGCCGCCTACGCGCTCGCCCAGATCCGGTTCCGGGGCGCGAACCTCGTCTTCACCGTGATCATCGTCGCGATGCTCCTGCCCCCGCAGGTCACCGCGGTCCCGGTGTACGTGATGTGGTCGCACCTGCACCTGACCGGCACGCTCTGGCCGCTCATCCTGCCGAACCTGCTGGGCGACGCGTTCAGCATCTTCCTGCTCCGCCAGTTCTTCATGACGATCCCGAAGGAGTACGGCGACGCCGCCCGGATGGACGGCTGCACCGAGTGGGGCGTGCTCCTGCGGGTGGTCGTCCCGATGGCCAGGCCCGGCATCGCGTCCGCGGCGATCTTCATGTTCTTCCACTCCTGGAACGACTACTACGGCCCGCTCCTCTACGCGTCCGAGAACCAGGCCGCCTGGCCGGTCGCGTACGGACTCGCCACGTTCCGGGGTCAGCACGGGACCGACTGGTCCATGACGATGGCGATGACCGTCGTCGTCATGGTGCCCGTGGTCGTCATCTTCTTCTTCGCACAGAAGGCATTCGTCGAGGGCATCGCGCTCACCGGCGTGAAGGGATAGCAGCACAGTGAAACTCACGGTCATCGGTGGCGGATCCACCTACACACCCGAACTCGTGGACGGCTTCGCCCGGCTCCGGGATCAACTGCCGATCGACGAGCTGTGGCTCGTCGATCCCGACCCGGAGCGCCGTGCGCTGGTCGGCGGCGTCGCGAAGCGCATGTTCGCGCACGCCGGGCACCCGGGCACCGTCCACGTCACCGACGACGTGGTCGCCGGTGTCACGGACGCCGACGCGGTCATGCTGCAGCTCCGGATCGGCGGGCAGGCCGCACGGCACCAGGACGAGACCTGGCCGCACGAGGTGGGCTGCATCGGCCAGGAGACGACCGGCCCCGGCGGGTTCGCGAAGGCCCTGCGCACCGTCCCCGTGGTCCTCGAGTACGCCGAGCTCGTCCGCAAGCACGCCAAGCCGGACGCCTGGATCGTCGACTTCACGAACCCCGTCGGCATCGTCACCCGGGCGCTCCTGCAGGCCGGGCACCGCGCGGTCGGGCTGTGCAACGTCGCGATCGGCTTCCAGCGCCGGTTCGCGAAGGAGTTCGGCGTCGCACCCGACCGCGTCCGGCTCGACCACGTCGGGCTGAACCACCTGACGTGGGAGCGCGGCATCCACGTCCGCGACGACGCCGGCGAGCGCGACGTGCTGCCCGGACTGCTGACCGAGGACACCCTCGAGCGCACGGCGAGCAGCGTGAAGATGCACCCCGACCAGCTCCGGCTCCAGCACGCGATCCCGTCGTACTACCTGCGCTACTTCTACTCGCACGACATCGTGCTCGAAGAGCAGCTGCACTCGCCGACCCGGGCCGAGGCCGTCATGGAGACCGAACGCGCCCTGCTCGCGAAGTACGCGGACGAGTCGGTCGTCACGAAGCCCGCCGAACTCGAGCAGCGCGGCGGCGCGTACTACTCCGACGCCGCGATCAACGTCCTCTCCTCGATCCTGGGTGACAAGGGCGACGTGCAGGTGCTCGACGTGCGCAACGACGGCACGTTCCCGTTCCTCCCCGACGACCACGTCATCGAGGTGCCCGCGCGGGTGACCCGCACCGCGATCACCCCGCTGCCGGTCGCGCCGCTCGACGACGACATGGCTGCGCTCGTCGCCGGTGTGGCCGGGTACGAGCGCCTCGCCCTCGATGCCGCGGTCCACGGTGGACGCGACCGTGTGCTCCGCGCGATGTGGGCGCACCCGCTGGTCGGCCAGGTCGACCGCGCCGAGCGGCTCACCGACCTCCTGCTCGCCGCCAACGCGCGACACCTGCCGTGGGCCGGCGGATCGCTCGCGGGCGTCCGGTGAGCGCCTCCTCGGCGGGCAGCACGACGGTCGACGCCACCACCGGCGCCGGGGCCGGCGACGTGGTGCTCGCGGTGGACGGTGGCGGGAGCAAGACCGACGTCGTCGCCGTCGCCCTCGACGGCACCCTGGTCGCGCACGCACGGGGCCCGGGCAGCAACCCGCAGACGCGCGGGTGGGCGGTGGCCGGGCCGATCCTCGACGACGTGCGGTCGCGCGTGCTCCGCGAGATCGGGACGCGCACGATCCGGACGACGCACGTCTACCTCGCCGGGCTCGACCTGCCCGAGGAGCTCGTGACGGCGACCGCTGCGCTGGCCCACTGGTCCGGTGACGGCGGGGCGCCCGACGTCCTCGACAACGACCTGTTCGCGCTGCTCCGGGCCGGCACGCTCTCGCCGGACGCCGCGGCCGTGGTCTGCGGCACCGGCATCAACGCGATCGCGGTCCGTCGTGACGGCGAGACCGCCCGTTTCCCCGCGATCGGCGACGTGTCGGGCGACTGGGGCGGCGGGGCGTGGCTCGGCAACCGGGCGCTCTGGCACGCCGCACGCGCCGCGGACGGCCGTGGTCCGGCGACGGCACTCGAGTCCGCGGTGCCCGCGGCACTCGGGCGGCGGACGGTCCGCGAGGTCACCGAGGACCTGCACTTCGGCCGACTGGACCTCGGCGCCGTCGGGCACCTCAGCCCGGTGCTGTTCGCGGTCGCGCGGGACGGCGACACGGTCGCGCGGTCGGTCGTCGAGCGGCAGGCGGAGGAGATCGTCCTCATGGCCGCGGTCGCGATGGAGCGACTCGGCATCGGCGGAGCGGGGTCGACGGTGCCGGTGGTGCTCGGTGGCGGGGTCCTCGCCGCACGGCACCCGCTGCTCGTCGACGCCGTCGTGCGGGGGCTGCGGGACCGTGTGCCGGGCGCGGTGCCGACGTGGGTGACGGCGCCGCCGGTGCTCGGCGCCGGGCTCGCCGCGCTCGAGTCCGTGGGTGCTCCGGCGGTCGCGCTCGACCGCTACCGGGCAGCGGTGGCGTCCCGCTCGTTCTCCTCGACCGCGGCACCGATCCCCTGAGCCGCAGCAGTGCGGCGGCGCGACGGCGCGACGGGCGCCGCCGCACTGCGCGGCAGGTCAGGCGTCGCGGACGGCGAGCACCCGGTGCGGAGCGGCGCGCTCGGCACGCCACCCGGAGGGGAGCACGCCCTGCAGCTCGGGGACGGTGAAGGAACGTCGGATCGAGCGGAGGCCGTCCACCCGGACGAACGTGCCGGCGGCCACCAGCGGCGATGCGACCGCGTACGCCCGGTAGGCCTGCCGCGACCGTCGGATGTCGGAGTGCAGGCTCCTGCCGACCGCGAGCTGCTCCGAGTCGGCCAGGAAGGCCGTCCGCGCGACCTCGTCGAGGTGGTGCAGCACGTGGTTCGACACGACGACGTCGAACCGGTCCCCGGCCGCCACCAGGTCGGCGCTCGATGCCTGGCGGAACGTGACGCCGCGGGGCGTCGACCGCCGCGCGGACGCGATCGCCCGGTCGTCCGGGTCGATCCCGACGACCTCGACGGAGAACCCGTCACTGCCCGCCCACCGGACGAGCGAGCGGGCCAGGTCACCGCCGCCGCAGCCGAGGTCGAGCACGCGGGCACGCCCGCTCGCCGGCAGCGCCGGCACGACGTGGGTCCGCCACACCGCCCGCCACCCGCTCACCAGCGCGTTCACCACGGCGAAGCGCCGGAACGTCCGGTCGAGGGCACGGGGGTCGCACGAGGGGTCGTCCATGAGCTCCTGGAGCACGGTGTCCCGGACGCTCAGGTCCACGGCGCCACCGGCGGGTCCGGTGCCGCTCACGCCTCGACCGCCGTGAGCCTCGCGCTCTCCACCGTGAGCCCCGGTCCGAAGGCGACCGCGGCGACCGGCGTGCCGTCGGCCAGTCCGCGTCGGACGGCGTCCTGCAGCACGAAGAGCACCGTCGCGCTCGACATGTTGCCGTGGTCGCGGAGGACGGCGCGGCTCGACGCGACGGCGGTGTCCGGCAGGTCCAGGGCGTCCTGGGTGCGGTCGACGATCGCACGACCGCCGGGGTGGACGGCCCACACCGGCACGTCCGCGAAGGTCTCCCCCTCGCCGAGCAGCGACCGCACGGCGGCGGGCACGTGGATGCCGACGAGCTTCGGGACGGCGGTCGAGAGCACCATCGCGAACCCCTCGTCCCCGATGTTCCACGCCATCTCCGAGGCGCCCTCCGCGACGGTCGCGGTGGCGAAGCGTTCGATGCGCAGTCCCGGGCCGCCCGCGGTGACGACGACCGCCGCCGCGCCGTCGCCGAACACGCTGTTCGCGACGATCTGGTCCGGGTCGTCCGACGCCCGCACGTGCAGGGTGCACAGCTCCGCACAGACGACGAGCACGACCGCGTCGGGGTCGGCCTCGGCGAACGCGGCGGCGATGCGGAGCGCCGGGAACGCAGCGCAGCACCCCATGAAGCCGATGTGGTGCCGGAAGACGCCGGCGGGCAGTCCGAGCTGGTCGACCACGTCGATGTCGGGGCCGGGTTGCGTGAACCCGGTGCAGGAGACGGTGACGAGGTGGGTGACCCGTGCGGGCTCGATGCCGGCACGCTCGACGGCGTCACGTGCGGCGGCGACGAACAGGGCGGGCGCCAGGTCGCGGTAACGGTCGTTGCGGGTCCCCGTCGACGGTGAGACGAGCACGCCCGAGTCCTCGCGGAACAGTCCGGCCGGGCGGGTCGCGTCGAGCTCCTCGATGACGGTGTGCCGGTGGTCGACGGCCGACGCGTCGAACGCGGCCGGCACGACGCGCTTCCCGAGCCGCCCGAGGTCGGGCTGTCCGGCGAAGAGGTCCCGCACCGCCGCCTGGTCGAGGGTGGTGTCGGGGACGGCGGTCCCGATGGCGCGGATCGTTGCGGTCACGACCCATCCTGTCACCGGATCGCTGACACGTCCCCAGGTTCGTCCGGTCGGGTGGCGACCGCCGGAAGGACGGGAGGCGCGGTGCCGGTCCGGCACCGCGCCTCCTGTCCGGCTGCTGGTCGGGCTACGCCTGCTGCGCGCGCTCGAGCACCAGCTCGCGGACGCGTGCGGCGTCCGCCTGGCCCTGCATGGCCTTCATGACCGCACCGATGATGGCGCCGGCGGCCTGGACCTTGCCGTCCTGGATCTTCGCCAGCACGTCGGGCTGCGCCGCGAGGGCCTGGTCGACGGCTGCCGTGAGCGCGGAGTCGTCGGAGACGACCTTGAGCCCGCGGGCCTCGACGACCTGCGCCGGCGAGCCTTCGCCCGCGATGACGCCCTCGAGCACCTGGCGGGCCAGACGGTCGGTCAGGTCACCGGACTCGACGAGCGCGATCGTCTCGGCGACGTGCTGCGGCGAGACGAGGTCACCGGCAGCGGCGTCCTGCGCGTTCGCGACGCGGCTGATCTCGCCCGTCCACCACTTGCGGGCAGCCTGCGGCGACGCGCCCGCGGCGACCGTGGCCTCGACCTCGTCGAGCAGTCCGCCGTTGACGACGTCCTGGAACTCGAGGTTGCTGAAGCCCCAGTCGCCCTTGAGCCGGCGGCGACGCGCGACGGGGGCCTCCGGCAGCGACGCCCGGAGCTCCTCGATCACGGCCGGGTCCGGCACCACGGGGAGCAGGTCGGGCTCCGGGAAGTAGCGGTAGTCGTCGGCGTCCGACTTCGGGCGACCGGCCGAGGTGCGACCGGTGTCCTCGTGCCAGTGCCGGGTCTCCTGCGTGATCGTCCCGCCCGCGGCGAGGATCGCGGCCTGGCGCTGGATCTCGTAGCGGATGGCACGCTCGACCGCGCGGAACGAGTTGACGTTCTTCGTCTCGGTCCGGGTGCCGAGCTTCTCCTGGCCCCACGGGCGCAGCGAGATGTTGGCGTCGCAGCGCAGGTTGCCGCGCTCCATGCGGGCCTCGGAGACACCGAGCGCGCGGACGAGGTCACGGATGACCTGCACGTACGCGGCACCGAGCTCGGGGGCACGGTCCTTCGCGCCGAAGATCGGCTTCGTGACGATCTCGACGAGCGGGACACCGGCGCGGTTGTAGTCGACGAGCGAGTACTCGGCGCCCTGGATGCGGCCGGTCGCACCACCGACGTGCGTCAGCTTGCCGGCGTCCTCCTCCATGTGGGCACGCTCGATCGGTACCTGGAAGATCGTGCCGTCGGCGAGTTCGACCTCGACCTCGCCCTCGAACGCGATCGGCTCGTCGAACTGCGAGATCTGGTAGTTCTTCGGGTTGTCCGGGTAGTAGTAGTTCTTCCGGGCGAACCGCGACGACTCGGCGATCGAGCAGCCGAGCGCGAGCCCGAGCTGGATCGAGTACCGGACGGCCTGCGCGTTCACGACCGGCAGGGACCCGGGCAGCCCGAGGTCGACCGGGGTCACGTTCGTGTTCGGCTCACCGCCGAAGAAGTTCGGGGCGTCGGAGAACATCTTCGTCTTCGTCGCGAGCTCGACGTGGACCTCGAAGCCGAGCACCGGCTCGAAGCGCTCGAGCGCCTCGTCGAAGTCCATCAGCGCGTCCTTCTGCGCCATCAGATCACACCTTCCTGCGCAGCGGACTGCTGGGTCTGGTCGAGGTCCGGGATGCTGTCGATGAGCGGGCGACCCCACTGCTGCTCGAGCAGGCGCTCGAGGGCGGCGCCGGCGCGGTAGAGCCGGGCGTCCTCGCGCTGGGGGGCCATCAGCTGCACACCGGTCGGCAGCGAGTCCTCGGGCGCGAGGCCGTTCGGGATGCTCATGCCGGGGACGCCGGCGAGGTTCGCCGGGATCGTGGTGAGGTCGTTGAGGTACATCGACAGCGGGTCGTCGAGCCGCTCCCCCAGCGGGAACGCGGTCGTCGGCGCCGACGGGCTGATGAGCAGGTCGACCTGCTCGAACGCCTTCGCGAAGTCGCGCTGCACCAGCGTGCGGACCTTCTGCGCGGATCCGTAGTACGCGTCGTAGTAGCCGGCGCTCAGGGCGTACGTGCCGAGGATGATGCGGCGCTTGACCTCGGGGCCGAAGCCGGCCTCCCGCGTCGCGGCCATGACGTCCTCGACGGTCGCGCCGTTCTCCGGGGTGACCCGGAGTCCGAAGCGCACGGAGTCGAACTTCGCCAGGTTGGACGACGCCTCGGCCGGCAGGATCAGGTAGTAGGCGCTGATGGCGTACGCGAACGACGGGGCGTCGATCTCGACGACCTGCGCGCCGGCGGACTCGAGGAGCGCCACGGTCTCCCGGAAGCGCTGCGTCACGCCGGCCTGGAAGCCCTCGCCACCGGCGAGCTCCTTCACGATGCCGACCTTCAGCCCGCGGAGCGTGTCGGCCTGCAGGCCCTCGCGCGCCGCGGCGGCCATCGAGGGCCAGGCGTCCGGGATCGACGTGGAGTCGCGCGGGTCGTGCCCGCCGATGACGTCGTGCAGGAGCGCGGCGTCGAGGACCGTGCGGGAGACCGGACCGACCTGGTCGAGGCTCGACGCCAGGGCGATCGCGCCGTAGCGGCTCACCCCGCCGTACGTCGGCTTCACACCGACCGTGCCGGTGACGGCGCCGGGCTGGCGGATCGACCCGCCGGTGTCGGAACCGAGCGCGAACGGTGCCTCGTGCGCGGCGACCGCGGCGGCCGAACCACCGCCGGACCCGCCGGGGATCCGGTCGAGGTCCCAGGGGTTGCGCGTCGGGCCGTAGGCCGAGAACTCGGTCGTCGAGCCCATCGCGAACTCGTCCATGTTCGTCTTGCCGAGCGGCACGAGGCCGGCGGCGCGGAGCTTCGCGACCGGCGTGGCGTCGTACGGCGGACGCCACCCCTCGAGGATCTTCGACCCCGAGGTCGTCGGCATGTCCTGCGTGCACAGGACGTCCTTGATCGCGATCGGCACGCCCGCGAGCGCGCCGAGGTCGTCGCCCGCGGCGCGGCGCGAGTCGATCGACTTCGCGGCGGCGAGGGCGTTCTCGTTCACGTGCAGGAACGCGTGCACGTCCCCGTCGACCGCGGCGATGCGGTCGAGGTGGGCCTGGGTGGCCTCGACGCTCGAGACGTCGCGGGCCACGAGGGCGTCGGCGAGCGCTGCGGCGCTCAGCCGGGTGATGTCGTCGGTCACTGTTCTTCCGCCCTACTGTTCTTCGCCGAGGATGGCCGTCACGCGGAACCGTTCGCCGTCGGAGTCCGGGGCGCCGGAGAGCGCCTGCTCCTGGGTCAGCGTCTGCCCCACCACGTCGGGTCGGGTGACGTTGCCGAGGGGCACGGGGTGGCTCGTCGCCGGCACGTCGTCGGTCGCGACCTCGGCCACCTTGGCGACGCTCTCGACGATGTGCGCGAGCTCCCCGGTCAGCTTCTCGATCTCGTCGGGCGTGAGTGCGATGCGCGCGAGGTCCGCCAGGTGGGCGACCTGCTCGCTCGTGATGTCAGGCATGGTGCTCCGTCGATCGGTTCGTGGAATGCGCACCAGTCTATTGGCCGCGCCCGGGGCCGGCGTGACGGCGGGGCTGCCTGTGGACGGCCGGTGGCCTGTGGACGGCCGATGGCCTGTGGACGGGGTGCGGCCGTGGACGGGACCGCCTGGAGGCCCGGTGCCGGTCCGCCGGACCCGCGCCGGGCCGGGCCTCCAGGCGGTCACCTGCCGTGCTGCGGCCCGGTCGGCTGCTGCTGCGTCGGTGCCTGCTGCGTGGGTTGGCGGGAGGGCTGCTGCGTCGGCTGGCCGCCCTGCGGCTGCGCCGGCTGCTGCTGCTGCTGGGCGGGCTGCTGCTGCGTCTGCTGCCCCTGCCCCTGCCCCTGCTGGGCCGGCTGCTCCTGCTGCTGCTGACCGACGGACCCGGTGGACGGCACGGCGGCGACCCGCCCGACCATCGCGGGGTCGGGCGTCGGGAGTGCGTCACCGCCCCGCGTCCGGTCGAGGGCCGCCATCATCGCCCGGCCGATCCCGAACTTCGCGCTGTACCCGGTCGTGCCCTGCAGGAACGCCCGGTCCGCCAACCGGACGTGCCCCTGCACGTTGCCGACCCACGTGGCGTTCGTGTACCTGGTCGTCGACGCGACGAGCCAGTTCTGCTCGTCGCCGTCGGTGGTCCCGGTCTTCGCGAACTTCGGGACGGCGTCACTCGGGTCGGCGCTCGCGGCCGTGCCGGACCCGGTGAGGACGCCCTGCAGCGCGAGGTCGACCGTCCCGGCGACCTCCGCCGACACCCCCCGTGTGCACGTGGACGGGGTCGGGGTGATCCGCCGGCCCGTCGCGGTCGTCACGGAGACGATCGCGGTCGGGGTGCAGACCACGCCGCCGTCCGCGAAGCCGGCGTACGCCTCGGCCAGGTCGATCGGTGACAGCGGGTTCGTGCCGAGCACCGACGCCGGGTTCGAGTCCGGCGCGGCACCGTTGGCCTGGTGGATCCCCATCGCCTGCGCCAGGTCCTTGATCCGGCACAGGTCGAGCTGCTTCGCCATCGCACCGAACGCGGTGTTGATCGACTCTGAGGTGGCCTGCTGGACGGTCAGCGTGGCAGGCACGCCCTCGGCGTTCGCCACCTGCCACGGTGCCCCGCCGAGTGCGGTGCAGGAGTTCGTGAACTCGTCCTGCGGGAAGGTGTGCTGGGTCGTCGGGACGGACTCGCTGAGCGTGTGGCCGCTCGCGAGCCACTCCGCGAGCGTGAACACCTTGTACGTCGAGCCGGTCGGGAAACCGCTCGAGCCGCCGGACGCCGAGTCGGTGGAGTAGTCCACCGAGGTGGCTCCGGCCGGTGCCGCGTCGGACTGGGTGTAGGCGGTGTTCTGCACCATCGAGAGGATGCGCCCGGTCCCGGGTTCGACCGTCACGTTCGCGCCGCCGACCTGGACGCCCGGCATCGTCGCCGGGACGTACGACGACAGCGCCTGCTGCGCGGTCCGCTGCAGGTCGAGGTCGAGCGAGGTGTGGATCTGCAGCCCCTCGGTGTCGAGCGTCGCGATCCGGTCCGCCCGCGTCCGCCCGAACGCCGGGTCCTGCAGCACCTGGTCGCGGACGTCGTCGCAGAAGTACCCGGCGTCGAAGCCCGAGGCGGCCGCGGAGCAGCCGTCCGCGGTGGGGGTGATCCGCGGTGCGACCGGAGTGGCCTCCGCGGCCGCCGCCTGCGCCCTCGTGACGTCGTGGTGCACGGCCATGCGCTGCAGCACGTAGTCGCGGCGTTCCTTCGTCAGGGCGTAGCCGTTCGCTGCCCCGTTCGCCGTGTCGCCCGGCTGGTCGATCCGCAGGTTCGCCGGGTTGTTGAGGATCGCGACGAGGGTGGCGGACTGCACGAGCGACAGGTCCGCCGCGTGGACGCCGAAGTAGTACTCGGCGCCGGCCTCGGCACCGTAGACCCGCCCGCCGAGGCCGACGAGGTTGAGGTACCCGGTGAGGATCTCCTCCTTCGTGTACTTCTTGTCGACGGCCACCGCGTACCGGATCTCCTGGAGCTTGCGGGCCTTCGAGTCGCCCGCGACCTTCTGGTAGCACGAGTCGACCGCCGCCTGCGTCGCGGCGGCGTCCTTCCCGGTGAGCTGCTCGCACTGCTGCACGAGGACGTTCTTCACGTACTGCTGCGTGATGCTCGAACCGCCCTGCACGCTCGCGCCGTGGTGGATCGCGTCGGCGATCGTCGCGCGGACGGTGCCGATCACGTCGATGCCGCCCTCGTCGCGGAAGCGCGGGTCCTCGGTGTCGATCGCCGCCTGCTCGAGCGTGGGCGCGATCTGGTCCGAGGCGACGGTCGTCCGGTTCTCGGCGTAGAACGACGCGATCCTGACCTGCCGACCGTTCTGCGTCGCCCAGACCGAGGACACCTGCTGCGGGGTCTGGATGTCGAGGTAGCTCGGCAGGTCCTCGAAGAGCGACACGGCACCGGAGGTCCCCTCGCCGGCGACCGCGACGGCCGGCGTCACCGCGACCGCCACGAGCAGACCCGCGAGGCCGGACATCGCGACGAAGGTCGAGAGGGCTGCCGGCCATCGCATCGCACGCATGGCGGCACCGTACGGGCGCGGTCTGGGGTCGGCCTGCTGCCGGACGGCGCCGGCCTGCAGTCGCCCTCAGGGAGCCGTCCAGGAAGCCCGGCGGCCCTGCTCAGTCGCGCGGCTGCAGGTCCTGCGGTCGGACGAGGTACACGTCCGGCGCCGTACCGGGACCGCGCCCGCCGCCCTGACCGTGCCGGGTCTGGTCGCGCACGAGGTCACCGCGGCCCACGGCGATGAGCGCGACGTCGTGCAGGGACGCCGTGCCGGGCTTCAGGTAGTCGTTGTGGCCCACCGGTCGCCGGAAGACCCCGTCCGTGGCCGCGACGGTCTCCGCGGACAGGTCGAGGACGGTCGACCCGAACCCGGGCGACCCCGGGTCGGTGCCGAAGTACCCGGAGCCGGCGATCGGGTCGCTGTGCGCGTCACCGACGTACACCTGGCCCGGGTGGACGGCGAGCTCCGACGCCGACCGGACGTCGCTGCCCGGTGACCCGAGCACCGTCAGCGAGTCCGCGTGCATCCGGCCGGACGACAGGGCCACGAGCGCCGTGGTCGAGCCGTACGAGTGGGCGACGACGTTGAGCCGCGGGGGGTCGTCGGCCCGGATCGCGTCGATGCCGTCGACGACGCGTTCGAGCCGCGCGGCCCCGGTCCGGGCGAGGTCGAGCGACAGGATGTTCGACATGTCGGGGGTCCGGTAGCCCATCCAGGCGAGCACGGCCTCGCCGCGGCCGGCGTGCGCACCGGCGAGCGCCGCCACCGCCGTCTGCTCGCCGTGGAGGCCGGCGCTCGTGTCGGCGAGGTCGTGCATCTGCCCGGTGACCGTGTAGAACATGCCGGGCACGACGATGGTGACGTCGGCGGCGGTGTCGAGGTCCCCGACCGCGATCGCGGCACGACCGGCGCCGCGGGTGTCCAGCACGACCAGCGAGCGCCGCGCCTCGCCCGGTCCCTCGTCGAGCGCTGTCCGGACCTGACCGAGCATCGCGGCCCGTGCGGCGTCGGTGCCCGGGTCGGCGAGCCCGGCCCGGAGCGTCCCGCGGTTCGCGCGGTCGCGGACGGCGTAGGGCACGCCGTCGAGGTTCCCGATGACCGACGGAGCGACCGCGGTCAGCCGTTCCCGTGTGGGTGACGACAGCCCCGCCCACCACGACGTGACGTCGTGCGCGGTCGGTGGGTGGTCCTGCGCGGTCGCGAGGACCCGGGCGTCCGTGTCGGCACGCTCGAGGTCCCGCAGGTCGACGGCGGTGAGGTCGGCGAGGAAGTCGCGGGAGCGCGCACGGGCGAGCACGTCGAGGTCGACCGTCCCCTGTCCCCCGGTGGGCGCGACCGTGACCGTTGCGTTGGGCACCGTGGGCACCGTGGGCACCGTGGGCACGACCGTGACCGGTGCGACCGCTGCCGTGACGGCGACGTGCTCGCCGGAGGGCACCACGGGGACCTCGACCACTCCCAGCGAGTGCATCGAGGCGGTGAACAGGGCCGCAGCGATGAGCAGCAATCAGGTCTCCCCCGGGAAGGCCGTACCGTCGTCCCCCTCCAGGCGACGGGTGATGCTCTGTCGAGTCTACGGAAGTTGCCCCCCGAATGGGATGCGCGGTGCAACTTCCCCCCGGACTGGGGACGTCCGAGGGCGCGTCGCAGCGGGCAGACTGCCCCCGGGTGTGCTCACCCGTCCGCGGCGGTGGTGTCGCCCGCGTCCGCTGCGTCCGCCTCGTCGTCCGCCGCGACGGGTCCGAGCGCCTCCGGTCCCTCGGTCACGAGCACCCGGAACTGTTCGGCGTCGATGATGCGCAGACCGAGCTGCTCGGCCTTCGTCAGCTTCGACCCGGCCCCGGGCCCGGCCGCCACGAAGTCCGTCTTCTTGCTCACGCTCGACGCGGCCTTGCCGCCGGCGGCGATGATCGCCTCCAGCGCGCCCTCGCGGGTGTACCCCTCGAGCGACCCGGTCGCCACGACGGTCACGCCGCTGAGGACGCCGCCCTCGACCGCGGCCCCGGGCCCGGGGTGGTCCGGCGTGGTGAACTGCACACCGGCCGCGGTCCAGCGGTCGATCACCTCGCGGTGCCAGTCCACCGCGAACCAGTCGAGCAGGGCGTCCGCGATGATGCCGCCGACACCGTCGACCGCGGCGAGCTCCTCGCGCGAGGCATTCCGGATGCGGTCGAGCGACCCGAAGTGGTTGGCGAGGGCACGCGCCGCGACCGGTCCGACGTGCCGGATGCTCAGTCCGACCATGATCCGCCACAGCGGTCTGGTCTTCGCGGCGTCGATGTTCGCGAGCATCTCGAAGGCGTTCTTCGACGGGTAGCGGCTCGGTTCACCCGTGTAGTCCGCGCCGCGGGCGTCCGGGTCGAACGGCGGGTCGGTCTTCTTGCGGGCGCGGCTGAACGGAGTGACGCGCTTCGGTGTGCCGTCGTCGTCGGACTTCTGCATCCCGGTCTCGGCGTCGCGCACGATCACCTCGATGGGGACGATGTCCTCCATGGTCAGGTCGAACAGACCGGCCTCGGTGACGAGCGGGGGCTGCTCGGGCCGCAGCGGCTGCGTCAGGGCGGCCGCCGCGACCTCGCCGAGGCCCTCGATGTCGAGCGAGCCACGCGAGGCGATGTGCTCGACCCGACCGCGGACCTGCGCGGGGCAGCTCTCGGCGTTCGGGCAGCGGAGGTCCTTGTCGCCCTCCTTCGCCGGACGCAGCGGGGTGCCGCACTCCGGGCAGGCCTCGGGCATGACGAACTCGCGCTCGCTGCCGTCGCGGAGCTCGACCACCGGCCCGAGGACCTCGGGGATGACGTCGCCGGCCTTCCGCAGCACCACGGTGTCCCCGATGAGCACGCCCTTGGCCTTCACGACGTCCTGGTTGTGCAGGGTGGCCTGGCGGACGACGGATCCGGCGACCTCGGCCGGCTGCATCACCGCGAACGGCGTCGCACGTCCGGTCCGACCGACGCTGACGACGATGTCGAGGAGCGTCGTGTGGACCTCCTCCGGCGGGTACTTGTAGGCGATCGCCCAGCGCGGCGCGCGCGAGGTCGACCCGAGCTCCTCGTGCAGGGCGAGGTCGTCCACCTTGACGACGACGCCGTCGATCTGGTGCTCGACGGACGACCGTCGGTCACCGGTGGAACGCACGAAGCCCTGGACCTCGTCGATGGTGTCGAAGACCCGGTAGTGGGTGCTCGTGGGCAGGCCCCAGGTCTGCAGCAGCTCGTAGACCTCGGACTGAGAGTGCACCTCGGTGTCGCGCTCGAGCTCGCGGACCGGCCACGCGCCGATGCCGTGCACGAGCATCCGGAGGCGACGCAGCCGATCGACCATCAGGGCGCGCTTCGCCTCGGACTTGCCGTCCTCCTTCTGCCGCAGCGAGCCCGCGGCGGCGTTGCGCGGGTTGGCGAACACACGCTCCCCCGCCTCGCGCTGTCGGGCGTTCAGCTCGTCGAACTGCGCGACCGGGAAGAAGATCTCGCCGCGGACCTCGACGATGGCCGGGTGCCCCTCGCCGGCCAGGCGGTCCGGGATGGTGCCCATCGTCCGGACGTTGCCGGTGACGTCCTCGCCGACGACGCCGTCGCCGCGCGTGGCTGCCGACACGAGCCGCCCGTGCTCGTACCGCAGGTTGATCGCGAGCCCGTCGATCTTGAGCTCGGTCAGGAAGCGGACGCGCTCGGAGCCGGCGTCCCGCTGCACCTTACCGGCCCACTCGGTCAGTTCCTCGGGGCTGAAGACGTTGTCGAGGCTGAGCATGCGCTCGGCGTGCTCGACCGGCGCGAACTGGACGGTCTGCGCCTGTCCGCCGACGGTCTGCGTCGGGCTGTCGGGCGTGAGCAGGTCGGGGAAGCGCTGCTCGACGGCGTCGAGTCGGTGGACGAGCGCGTCGTAGTCGCCGTCCGAGACAGTCGAGCCGTTGCCCTCGTAGTACTGGTCGCGCAGCTCGTTGATCCGCACCCGCAACCGCTCGACCTCGCGCTGGGCCTGGGCCGCGTCGAGGTCGTCGGTGTCGATGGTCTCGAACGTGGCGTCGGTCTCGCTCATGCCTCAGTTCTACCGTGCACCGCCGACGGGCGGTGCAGCGGCCGCACCCGTCACCGCCGACCGGTGGCGCAGCGTCAGGCGGGGACCGGGGCGGCGGACGTGGTCCGGTCGATGGTGCACTGCCCGAGCACCCGGGTGCCGACGTACACGACGGCGGTCTGTCCCGGCGCGACGCCCGACAGCGGCTCGTCGACGTCGATCACGAGTTCGCCGTCGGCCACCCGCGCGACCGCCGGCACCGGGTCGGCGTGCGCCCGGATCTGCACGTCGCACGCGAACGGCACGGACGGGTCGGCCGGAGCGGTCCCCGCCCAGGTGAAGCGGGAGCCGGCCATCGCGGTGACGTCCAGGGCCTCCTTCGGGCCGACGACGACGGTGTTGTCCTTCGGACGGATCTCGAGCACGAACCGCGGCTTGCCGTCCGGCGCCGGACGACCCAGGGCGAGCCCGCGACGCTGCCCGACCGTGAAGCCGGTCGCGCCGTCGTGCGCCCCCACGACGGTGCCGTCGCGCTCGACGACGTCGCCCGCCGCGGTGCCGACCCGGTCGGCCAGCCAGCCGCGGGTGTCGCCGTCCGGGATGAAGCAGATGTCGTAGGAGTCGGGCTTCTGCGCGACGGTCAGTCCACGTGCCGCGGCCTCGGCCCGGACCTCGTCCTTCGACGGGGTCGCCCCGAGCGGGAACATCGCGTGCTCGAGCTGCTCGGCGGTCAGCACGCCGAGCACGTAGGACTGGTCCTTCGCCCAGGCGGCCGAACGGTGCAGCTCGCGGGCGCCGTCCGGGCCCGTGACGATCGAGGCGTAGTGCCCGGTGCACACGGCGTCGAACCCGAGGGCGAGCGCCTTCTCGAGCAGCGCCGCGAACTTGATGCGCTCGTTGCATCGCATGCACGGGTTCGGTGTCCGGCCGGCCTGGTACTCGGCGACGAAGTCGTCGACGACGTCCTCCTTGAACCGCGCCGAGAAGTCCCACACGTAGTACGGGATGCCGAGCGCCGACGCCGCGCGCTGCGCGTCCATCGAGTCCTCGATCGTGCAGCAGCCCCGGCTGCCGGTGCGCAGGGTCCCCGGCATCCGGCTCAGCGCCAGGTGCACGCCCACCACGTCGTGGCCGGCGTCGACGGCCCGCGCCGCGGCCACCGCCGAGTCGACCCCACCGCTCATCGCCGCAAGTACACGCATGCATCCAGGGTAAGCGCATCCCCCGACGACGCCAGGCGTACCGTTGCTGGCGATGACCAGCACCACGAACGACGCCTTCGACCGTCGCAGCGTCCTGCTGTCGGGGTTCCTGCCGGCCGCGCTCTTCGCGATCGGCGAGGGGGCGATCATCCCGATCATCCCGATCGCGGCCGACTCGCTCGGCGCGAGCCTGGCGTTCGCCGGCTTCGTCGCCGCCCTCATCCTGGTCGGCGAGCTCATCGGCGACGTCCCGTCGGGCGTCGTCGTCGGCCGGATCGGCGAACGCAACGCGATGATCGGCGCGGCGGTCGTCTCCGTCGTCGGCCTGCTCGTCTGCGTGGTCGCCCCGAACGCCTGGCTGCTCGCCCTCGGCGTCTTCCTCGTCGGTGTGTCCACCGCGGTGTTCGCGCTCGCCCGCCACGCCTACATGACCACCGCGATCCCGCTGCGGATCAGGGCGCGGGCCCTGTCCAGCCTCGGCGGTGTGTTCCGCTTCGGCTTCTTCGTCGGACCGTTCCTCTCCGCCGGGGTCGTGCACCTGACGGGCACGACGCAGAGTGCCTTCTGGATCCACGTCGTCTGCTGCCTCGCGGCGGCGGTGGTGCTCCTGGTCCTGCGCGACCCCGCGACGGGCGTGCGCGGTCTGCGGTTGCCGACCCGCGCCTCCCGTCCGGACAACGGCAGCAGCCCCGCCACCACGGGCGCCGTCGCCCCGCCCGCCACGCACCCCGACGAGCCGTCGACCGACACCGGCGCGCAGTTCGTCGAACGCGAGGCCCACGGCCTCTTCCGCACCATCCGCGACAACCGCGCCGTCCTCGCCCGGCTCGGCAGCGGAGCCGCGCTCATCGGCGCGCTCCGCGCCGGGCGGCAGGTGATCCTGCCCCTCTGGGCGGTCAGCGTCGGCCTCGACGACGCGTCGGCGGCGCTCGTCATCGGCATCGCGGGAGCCGTCGACTTCGCGCTGTTCTACACGAGCGGTCAGATCATGGACCGCTGGGGGCGCCTCGCCAGCGCCCTGCCGTGCATGCTCGGGCTGGCCGTCAGCTACTTCCTGCTCGCCTGGAGCGGCCACCTGGACGCGAGGGTCGGCTGGTTCGTCGGGATCGCCATCGGCATGTCCCTGGCGAACGGCGTCGGCAGCGGCATCCTCATGACGCTCGGCGCCGACCTCGCGCCGCGGGGGAACCCGGCGCCGTTCCTCGGGGCCTGGCGCTTCACGGGCGACCTCGGGTCGGCTGCGGCGCCGCTGCTCATCTCCGGCGTCACCGCCGTCGCGTCGCTCGCGCTCGCGAGCGGCGTGATGGGCGTGCTGGGCCTGGTCGGCGCGGGCGTGCTGCTGCGCTACGTGCCGCGGCACCTGCCCCGTCGGTCGCGGTGAGCGTCCGCCGGTCCGCTGCCCGGCCTGGAGGCGCGGCCCGGCCCCGCCCCGTCCGGCACGCTCGGTAGACTGCCGCTGCTCGCGGGAGTGGTGGAATCGGTAGACACGCAGGATTTAGGTTCCTGTGCCCCAGGCGTGAGGGTTCGAGTCCCTCCTTCCGCACACGTGGTGCTCCCGCACGTCATCCGCACGATCGGTGGAGTCAGCCCAGCGACGGATGGTCGCCGCATCCCCGGGCGGTACCCTCGTCCCGCGGGAGTCTCCCCGTGCCCGCCGTCTCCACGACCGGAAGAACCATGCACTCCGTCGCTCTCGCACTGATCCCCTGGCTGGATCCGCAGTACATCCTCGACCACTTCGGGGCGATCGCGGTGCTCGTGGTGTGCGCCATCGTCTTCGCCGAGACCGGCCTGCTGATCGGGTTCATCTTCCCCGG
>Ga0308156_1000279_pt1 | contig 132222 bp, 137 predicted proteins | sample PhyAR2_FD_201041 | JGI IMG/M metagenome (GOLD analysis project Ga0308156, IMG submission 201041) | Phyllosphere microbial communities from UC Gill Tract Community Farm, Albany, California, United States - DLSL A.R2 | ecosystem: Host-associated > Plants > Phyllosphere > Unclassified | place...
CATTCGCTGCCGGGCTCGAACAGCAACGGGCGGGGTTAACCCCGCCCGTTGCTTCACCTGCGCTCATGCGCGACAACACCGGTCGGTCTCTGGTTGCCGCTGGTTGAAAGACTGGGGTCACGTCATACGGAGCAGCAATTGGCGGTGACGCTGCCCGGGTATGCTCACACGGCGTTGCGGGAGTATGCCGAAATGATGATTGGCGAGGCGCCGATCACGACGGCTACGGATCTGCGCGAACGGAGGCTTGTCGGGATCATCAAGATCGCGTTGGGTGGACGGATGCCGGACGCCAACCGGGTCACTCGACTGTTCAACATCGCCCCTCAGGGCGCGCGGACCTTGTTGCGGTCGGTGACCGCGAAGCATCGCCGCAAGCTGGATGCCGCAGTGCGGATCGAAACGGCCGACTTCCTCGCGGCCTGCGTGCAGGATCCGAACACGACAGAGTGGAAGGTGACCTGGCTGAATCCTGTTCTGATCGAGATGCTTAACAACCGGCTGGAGAGCGCGAACCAGTTGAAGGAGCCGATCAAGCGGAATCCGCTTCTGCTCGGGGGATACATCGTGCCCAACGGCTCGCACGTCTGGTTGACGCAGAACCCGTGACCTTCGCCGCTCCCATCTCAGACGTACTGTCCGGCGCAAGCCTTGTCATGGCCGTCCTCGCCGCGGTGTTTGCTCTTTGGCAACCCGAAATCAACAAGGCCTTGGACGCGGTCGTCCGGCCAGACCCAGAGAACAGAGGACCGGAGAAGAAGCTGGTCGCGAGGATGAAGTGGGGTCGTGTGGTGCCGCTTCTGACCGTCACGACGCTCGCCGCGCTGCTCCTTGGCGCTCGGTCGGTATGGATCGTGTGGCATGTCGGCATGTGCTGGTCAGGGCACGCGCCGCCAAGCGATTGTAGTTTTGACGAGGCTGGAGGATTGCTGCTTCTGACCGAGGTTCTTTTGGTGATCCTCGCCGCCGCCATGACGATGCAGGCGAAGGCGCTGGACGATAAGCGGACCGATTTGGAGGGATAGTACGACCGCCTCTGGCGGCTGTCAGCCGACCTATGCCCAGGACGCCAACCAGCCATTCAGGCTCTCGCAGGACGGGGGCGAGATCGTGGGCTCGTATCCGAATTGCCCGTTGATCACCACGGTGACGGAAGCGCAGACGCGAATACGCCGACGGTTCAGTTGTCGATGCCGTTTAAGGGCGACAGGCACGCCGTCCGCTGACTGCGATCAATCTGGATTTAAATGGCGTGCGCTCCGCTGAATACTGCATGACGCGGCGCACTTTTGCCGCAATAAGCGACACGCATGGGCAAAGAGACGATAAATGCGCTTATTCAAGAGGCGCGCGATCATGACAGCGAGCTTCAGAATGCATTCCAGTCTCAGAACGGGGCCGCGACCTATGCCGGTGAGGAACCCCGCCGGACCCGAATAGAGGCCCGCCACCTGGAGCCTTATTCGGCGGAGGCCGATGCGGCAGAAGAAGCGGTTCCGCTCGCACGAAAACAAGTGTCCCAGGCGATCGATGCCTATCGTTCCCGCCGCGCAGTTCGCTTGTGGTTTCGCCGATTGGCCGGTTTCGGGACGCCGCTTTGCATCCCGCAACTCCCCGCCGAGATTCTGACATATTGGCGCAGCTATCGCCAAACCCGTCACCGTTTGCTGGAGGCCCGGGCCAAAAGGAGCGCCAAAGTCATGGACCTCCTCACCGGGTCGTCAGGGACGGAAGTGGATGCCGAAATGGACGCGGCGTCCGCGCAGCATCACGCCGCATTGGTAAGCAAGCATATTGCCATAGGCGCTCAAGCGGCGATCGCGAAAGAACGTGCGGGGCTGCAGCGGGTGGTCGAATGGCTGACATGGCAACGTTCCCGGCTGGATGGCAGCCGTAGCCTGACCCCTTCGGCAGAACAGCGAGCCCGGGCGTGGATCAAGGCCAAGAAGGCGGGATCATCCGACGCTGCCCCCATCCTTCGCATCCGGCCGGAACAGCTGGACTATCGTCGTTTCAGGGACGTAGCGCGGCAGGTGCGGGGTGCCTGGCTGTCCGGGGTACCAGGTCTGGCCTCCACTATTGATGCCGACCCGCAAGTCGTCCGCAACGCCTTGAAGCGGATCGGCGTGGTGCAGGCGGAGACAAGCGCCGGTGTGACGCTCCTTGAACAACTCTGGAATGCGCTGGAAAACCCGCGCGCTTTCGATCCGGACGTAAAGGCGTTGCTCTATTGGGTCGCATCCGCCGCCGAGATTGCGATGATCGGCGAACTTACGGGCAAGACGCATGAGGAGCCAGCGAGCGGCATTCTTCTGTCGCGGTTGCGCGATAGTGCGAAGACACTGGGCGCACCGCTTTTCGAAGCACTTGGATATGGAAAGGGGTTCCCATTCCACGTTGCAAGCTTCGAAGTCGACAAGGTCAGCGAGGCCGAGGTCGGCGCAGACCTTGGTATAATTCTGCAGATCGGACTTGATGATCGGGAAATTTGCCGTGCCGGGCTGCTTCAGGTCAAGCTAGCGAAAAATGGTCGGGCAAATATCCACCGAGGATCGGAAACCAAGGGCAATATGCACCAGCTTCAGGCGCTGACTCACGCGTCCGGTGCCGGATACTATCTGTTCATTGACCAGGACCCGGTAACCGGCCCGCCCGCAGCAGTAGTCTGTGCTGAAGTTATTGCAGAACGTCTGCGTGCCCAACATGATGTCGCGGATATACGGGACCTCGCTCACCCCCAGTGCACCGTCACCTGCTCCAAGGATTCTGTCGATTTCGGGACGTTCCTCGGTTTCACGCTGCTGGAAAGTGGGGCGGCGTGTACATCCATGCTGGATGCTGTCCGGCGCGTCGGCGCGAGCAAAGCCAACAAGATCGCCGCCAAGCTGCTCATCGTTCAAATAGGCACCGCATCGCTTGAACAAGAGCTTAAAAGCGAACTTGGGAAGCTCGGCTATCGCGAAAGCTCATCTAGGCCCAGCATTGCCGAGATGGCACACCGCGCCGGCCTGGGACGCGACGCTGGCATTGAGCTTTAAGATCTGTAGCGCGCGAGGATCGAGGCATCGCACTTCTGATCCCGGGCCGGGCCTACAGCGGTCCGGGGGCATGCCATTCCTTGTCAGCGCTGCGGTCAGGCATTTGCGCGGATGCGCAAGGCAGACACAAGCACTATTTCGAAAGGACGACCAACGGCCTGTCGATCAGTTCGAGCGCTGCACTCAGTGGCATGTGGACCAGCGCCTACGCGTACTTTCATAGTGTTGCTGAAGTGCCTGAAATCTTCCGGTCTATTCGAAACTAGTTTCATTTGTAAGGCGACGCTGCTCGGGCAAGGGTTGAACGTCAGCTTATGACAGGAGCAGACGGTCAACCGGCGGTATGGAAACGACGGGTTTGTCCCATTTTTCATCGTTCCGCGTCCTCGATACGTCGCTTACTGGTAGCGGACCGGTTTACATAAATGAACGACCGAAGTTGGGACGCGTGCAGGGCGTCCGGAACGTCCGGTTCTGGGCCCGAGGCGTTCTGCGTTACGGATTCAATGTCGGTATCACCACGATCAATTTTTGTTAGATTACTGTAATGAAGCGCTCGACTGCGTTATTCCAGTCCACCTCCGGATAGTTAATCTTTTCAATAGCATCTCGTAGCACCTGCATGTCCGCGCCGCGCCCATAGCGCGTGCTGACTGATCCATTGGCATGGCCGAACAACAGGTCGACTATTTCGGCGGGAGCCTTGCCCCGGATTGCCCGCTTGCCGGTGTGGCGGAACGAGTAGAAGACCAGTTCTGGGTCTGATAGTCCAATGCTATCCAGAAAGTCGTTCATTACCCGCGAAAGGCGCTGTGTCCGGCTGCCATATTTGTTGGTGTCCAGTTCCGGAAAAAGCCATTCGGCATTCTCATTCCTTCGCTTGGCCACCAGATCGAGGAAGCCCGCCTTTATGAGGATGGGGTGCAGTGGGATATCGCGCTTGGCACTCGCGGTCTTCATCCGCTTGGCTGGGCCTTCCTGTTCTTCGCGGACGCGCAGGCGATCTGGCTCGATCGCGATGTAGGGAATGCCGTCGTAGGTCCTGATGTTACCTGGACGCAGCTTGCCCAGTTCCTCCAGCCGGCATCCGGTGAAGGGAGCCAAGAGCAAAGTCCAGGCCAGGGTGCTGGGTGCGACACCGCTCTTGTTCGGAAGCTCTGCACTGAAGATTTTGACAAGATCCTGCGGTTCGAACGGCAGGCGAGGGTCTTCGATCTCGTTTTTTGGGAGGGACTTGACAGTCTTTGCTACGTTCTCGGTTATGACTTCGAGTTCTTCGACGGCATGATCGAGCATCACGCGGACGGCGGACAGCGCCTTGTTGACGGTTGCGGGCGCGAGTAATTTCAGCCCCTGCGCCTTGGCGAGTTCTACCTGCTCGAGCAGCGGAAGCGCGTTGATCGCCTTGCCTGCGCGCGACGGCAACGCCGCGCACGTCCGGCGATAGGTGCGGACCATCGACGCGGTGATGGTATCGACGGGCGGATCATTGTGCAGGCGGGCGAACCGAGCAATCGCGGTACGCCATTCGTCGACGAGCTTGGGCTCGCGGGGCTGGGACACAGCCCAATCCTCGAAGACCTTGGTAATGGTCGGTGCCGGAGCGTTCGACGAGGTTTCTGCCGACTGAAGGACTGCAGCCGTGTGATGAGTATTTGGCACCACGCCGAACGGAATTGCGGATGGCAGGATGCGCGTGCGGGCCGGATCGATCTTCGGCGTGCAGGCCTCGGAAAGCCTGTCAAGAAAGGCTTGGCCGATCGCTTCGTAGAGCGCTGGGTCGATTGGCTGGGCAATGCCGCTGTTGAACGCGATTGCGAGGATGGCCCAGTCGATCGGATCCAGCGACGGGAGAGTGGAAATCCGCCGTAGCGTTTCAAGCCAAGGCAGCGGGCTGAAGTCCGGCACTGCCTCCAGCATCGTCTTGCGGTCGCCGAAGTTTTGGAGGTCAGGCCGTTCCGGCGGGCTGCCGAAGTCATAGCGCGAACCGGGGTCATGGTCGGTTAGGCCGTAGGCGTGTTGGAAAGCACCAAATTCGAGCGATGCGAGCTTCTGGGCGATGCCTTGCAGTTGCTGTTCGCTGACGCCGTCAAGATAGGCGTCGACCATGGATCGCGCCGATCTAAGCTGCTGACTGGCAAGGCTGCGCCGCGCTGCCGCAAGCTTCTGATCGTAAACGATGGCGTGCGGATGGTAGCGCTGGCGAGCTTCATCCGGATCGCGCGTATCGAGGGTCCGCTTATACTCGCGTGACGCGCCGTCGAAGAACGGCCGAAGCGCCTCGGGAATGACCCGACGGAAATAGAAAATACCAGTGCGAGGATCTTTGAACGGAGCAGCCATGCGGATCACTTTGTACGCATCCTTTGTACACAAGGATGGGTAAAGCGTCCATAAAGACCGCATACACCGCGCAAATCCGCCGTTCTGGCGGGTGCTGGTGACCCCTACGGGAATCGAACCCGCTCAATAAGCATTGGAGAGCACTATAGAGCAAGTAAATGGCTGAAATCGCCAATCTGATGTGCTCTGTTATGCTCCTGAATGCACCGTAACTCCCACGCTATCTCCCACGGCGATTTGTCGCTGGTTGGGTTTATATGACGGACACTTACCAATCTGTGAAAAGTGGGGGTGCGGAATGAGGGTTAACGGCTTGCTCGACCATGTATTTGAACGCTTGCCGGTTACTCGATGGTTCAAAATCCAAATGGTGTATCTGGGCCGCACGAAGTCATGATCCGGTTGCAGGGAAGGGTAACGGGGCGTTATGGTTGAGGCGATCTGCGGGCCTTGGCGTTCTGAAGCTGCCGCCTGGGCAGGCCGCACGAGCGTCAGGCCTCTCCGGACCAGAGCCGGCCGCTCGCGTTCACTCCAGCGAGCGTCTGCTCCCAACCGTAGCTGTCGTTCGCCTTGATCAAGGCCAGTGACCGGAACATGCCGAATGGACGAACGTCTGCGCCGCCCCCAAATCTTGGGCCGCAAACCGGCACGCCGGAACTCTGGTGGGGGGCGGATTGGCCGCTGTGGAGCCGCGAACTTCGTATTTGGCCGTTCGTTCACCCGCACCGATACCCCACGCGCGCGGCAACGTTGATTGCCTGCCCCCGGACCACCGACTAGACAGGTCGCGATGGCACGGATCAACCTCAAGAAATTTATCGCCGAGCATTACAAGGGCGGTGTCACTGCCCGCGACGTCATTCGCGAAGGCGTGACCAATTCGATCCATGCCGGTGCCGACGCCATCACCGTGGATCTGTGGTTCGATCGCCAGCCGGGCCTGTTCGGCGACGAGGTGCGGAATGTCCTCGAGAAGATCACGATCACCGACGACGGCGAAGGCTTCACCCAGGACAATCTCAATTATTTCGATGAGATCTGTACCGGCCATAAGGACGATATCGGCGGCAAGGGCGTGGGCCGGTTGGCTTTCCTGAAATATGCCAACCGCGTCGAGGTCCGCAGCCAGCTAGCGAGCGAGCTCGTCGAATTTCGATACACGCCGGATTTCACGCTAGGCGACGTGAAGCGGACCGCTTCGGCCGGTCGCCGGGAAACGACGATCACGATCTCGGAGCTCAAGGAGAAGATCAACACACAGGTCACCAAGCTCGTCAATGCGATGTGCGACGATCTCCGGCTGTTGCTGTTCCTCAAGAAGCAGGCCGGGCGGACCATCGCGATTCGGTTCGCGCACAACAGCAAGCAGCCTTTCCCCGACGAGTTCACCTTCTCGGGCGAGGCGATCGAGGCGCAAAAGACTCGCTCGTTCGAGCTCGAGGGAGAGACCTTCGACTGCTATCTGTTCCGCGACGAGGCGCCGCGCCGTGGGATCGTCGCAATGCTGTGCGCGGACGAGCTGTGCGTCGAGGAGTATCAGATCAGCAGGCGGTTCGACATCTGCCGCTATCTCATCTCGATCACCTCAACCTATCTCAACCGAAGCTCGAATATCGAGCGACAGAAGCTCGAAATTCCAAAGAGTGATGCCGACGCCGACATGGCTTCGCCGATCAGCCGGGAAGCGCTGATGCCCCGCATCCATGCAGAATGCGTGGCGATGATCAACGAGGCGGCGGAAGGCGACATCGAGGCGTTCAAGCTCGCGAACGTCGACAAGCTCCGCAAATATTATCCGTTTATCCAAATCGAATCGCTCAACGGCGAAGCCGCCATGCTCGACGCGGACGAAATCGTGCGGACCTACCGCGCGCAGCAGGCGCGGCGCGAAGACCAGCTTGTGGAAGCGCTGGAGGAAGGCCGCATTGTCGCCTTTGACGACATCTCACATCTCGCGAGCGACGACTTGGCCCGCTTCATCGTCCACCGCGCACTGGTCATCGACTCGCTTGCCAAAATGCCGCGCGATTCGGCCGAGGACGTCCTGCACAACGCCATCCTGCGCAAGCACAGCAATGGCAGCGACATCCGTGAGAACAATGTGTGGCTCGTGGACGACAAGTTCCTGTCCTACAGCAACATCTATAGCGACGAGACGCTGGCGCGGATCGTTCGCGAGGTCGGGGTCGAGACAGAGTCAAAGCAGCAGCGCAAGCCGGACGTTGCCGCGTTCTTTTTCAAGGATAATGAAGGGCGCCCGAACAAGCTCGTCATCATTGAGTTCAAGAAGCCAGGCGCTGACATCTTCGAGAACAACAAGGCCTTGGTGCAGTGCCGGCTCTACGCGAGCGAGCTGGTCGATCGCATCGCGACGGTGCGGGAAGTGTTCGCTTTCTCCGTCGTCGAGATCGACGACGAATTCTACAAGGACATGAAGCGCACCGGTTTTAAAGACGTGTTCTCACTCAGCGAACGTGTGGTCTATGACGATTTCGTCATCGGCGTCTCCGACGATATCCCGCTACATCTCTATGTGATGCCGGCTGCCTCGCTCATAACGGACGCCAAGGCGCGCAACCGTGTCTTCGAGGAAGTTCTGCGGTTCAACATGGACAAGGAAATGCCGGCCGCGGGCGGGTAACGCCGCACCCTGACCTGGCATGGCTCAGTCTCCCTCGTGGGCCGGCGCGACATTGGCGAGCAGCAACGCTTGCTCGGCGTCGAGCTGCGCCGCCTCATAGCGATGTCCCTCGAAGCGGGCCGCGATCTGCTGCTGAATGGTAAGCGTGGTCAGCAGGCCACCTTGCGGTAGCGCCGGTAGCCGGGATGCTTGTCGCCTTTGACGAGGGCGCGAGCGGTGCGGGAAGTTCTCGGTTCTACGACTGGTCATACGAGCACTCGTATGACCAGTCGGATGGAGGTGGTCGGCCGGGTGTCGGGTCGACGGCGATGGTCTGACGCGGAGAAGCTGGAGATCTTGGCCGAGGCGTTCCGGCCGGGGGTGCGGGTTTGCGACGTCATCGCGCGGCGCGAGGTGTCGAGCAGCCTGATCTACACGTGGCGCAAGCAATTGCGTGAAGGCAAGCTGGCGGGCGTCGTGGCTTCGTTGCCGGTATTTGCCGAGGTACAGGTTGTCGCCCCGGTCGCGCCGACACCGCAGCCGGCACCATGTCCACCGGGGTTCATCCATATCGAGCTGCCGGGCGGCGTGCGGGTGAGCGTGGATGCCGCGGTGGATGCAGGCGCGCTGACACGGGTGCTGTCGGTGCTGCGATGAGCCCGACGCCGCTACCGACACGGGTGTTCCTGGCGTGCGGTGTGACCGACATGCGCAAGGGGTTCGATGGCCTGGCGGTGCTAGTGCAGGAGGTGCTGGCGCAGAACCCGCATTCAGGTGCCTTGTTCGCGTTCCGGGGCAAGCGCGGGCATCTGGTCAAGCTGCTTTGGTTCGACGGCCAGGGGCTTTGCCTGTTTTCCAAGAGGCTCGACCGGGGCCGCTTCGTCTGGCCGGTGACCGCGACCAGCACGGTGACGCTGACGCCCGCGCAATTGTCGATGCTGCTGGAAGGCATCGACTGGCGGCGGCCCGAGCGGACGTTCGCACCAACGCTGGCTGGGTAGGAACGGCGGTTTTTCGCCACTTTCCCTCGCTCGCCGACCTGCAATCTGCTATGGAAACAGGGTGTCGGAAGCGCCCGTTTCCCCTGTTGATGCCACCGCGCGGATTGCCGCGCTGGAGGCTTCGCTCGCCCGGGCCAATGCCGCCCTGGCTGCCCGCGACCTGCTCATCGATACGCTGCGCGGACAGATCGCGCGGCTGCGACGCATGCAATTCGGCGCCTCGTCCGAGAAGCTTAGCCGCGAGATCGCGCAACTCGAACTGGCGCTGGAAGAACTCGAGACGGAGCGCGACGCGCCTGTACCCGAGGCAAGCATCCCTGGCGTGCTGGCGCGTCCCGTGCCCGTCCGCAGTCTACCCGGACATCTGCCGCGCGAGGAAGTCGTCCATGAGCCGGCGTCGGGTGCCTGCACCTGTCCGGACTGCGGTGGTGCGTTGCGTCCGCTCGGCTCGGATGCGCACGAGATGCTCGACATCGTGCCGGTGCGCTGGCGGGTCGTGCGCAACGTCCGCCCCAAATACAGCTGCCGGTCCTGCGAGAAGATCGTCCAGGCACCCGCGCCGGTAAGCGCCATCGCGCGAGGCAAGGCGACCTTCGCGACGCTGGCGCATGTCGTCGTCTCCAAGTTCGACCACCATCTGCCGCTGTACCGCCAAGCCGAGATGATGGCGGCGCAAGGGCTCGACATCGACCGCTCGACATTGGCGGGCTGGACCGGACAGGCCGCAGCACTTCTCGACCCCATCGTCAGCCGCATCCGGGACGAAGTCCTTAAGGCCGACAAGGTCCATGCCGACGACACACCCGTGCCGGTGCTCGACCCCGGCCGGGGCAAGACCGCGACCGGGCGGTTGTGGGTGTATGCCGCAGACGACCAGGCATCTGGCAGCACGGCGCCGCGTGTGACCTGGTATCGCTTCACGCCAGACCGCACCGCGGCGCACCCGCTGGCCCATCTCACCAGCTTCCGCGGCTTCCTCCAGGCCGATGCCTATGCCGGCTATGACGGGCTCTACCGCAGCGGCGTGACCGAAGTCGCGTGTTGGGCACACTTTCGCCGAAAGGTCTTCGACCTGCATGAGCGGTCACCCACGCCGCTGACCACCGACATCCTCGAGCGGATCGGCACGCTTTACGCTGTCGAGGCCTAGGTCCGTGGCCAACCACCCGACGTGCGATGTCGAGCCCGACAGGAGAAAAGTCGACCGCTGGTCGACGCCTTGCGCGAGGTGCTCGACGCCAGCTTGCGCCGCCTGTCACCGAAGTCCGACATGGCAAGGGCCATCGCCTATGGCACGAAGCGCTGGACAGCGCTGTCGCGCTTCCTCGACGATGGCCGCTTGGAGATCGACAACAATATCGCGGAGCGTGCGCTGCGCGGTGTCGCGGTCGGACGCCGCAACTGGCTGTTCGCCGGTTCGCGCACAGGCGGCGAGCGGGCCGCGGCCATCTACACCGTCATCCAGACCTGCAAGGCCAATGGCGTCGACCCGCAGGCCTATATCGCCGACGTCATTGCCAGGGTCGCGGGCGACTGGCCTGCCAGTCGGTGGGACGAACTCATGCCCTGGAACTGGATGCCCCCGGCAGATCAGCCAACCGCACAAGCTGCGTAATCTGCGGCCTCCACGCCGCGCTAACGCTGAATGTCGCCGGGGGCCACTTGCGACACGAAGTGGAGGTCGAGGAAGTTACGCAGCGCGAAGCGGTAGAGCAGCGGGGCGAAATGGCCAACGAACCGACCGCTTTGCGCAATCTGCAGCGACTTCACCGTCACTGGGTTGCCGTGCAGAAAGTCGTTCCGCACACGGTACAGCCGATCATAGAGCTTTTGGGCGAGAGTCACGCTAAGCTGCCGTCCGCCATAGCGGACCCGGTAGAGCCGGGCATTTAACCTGCGCATGTGGAACGGCTTCATGTTGAGCAGCGCGAACACGTTGGCGAGATTCGCGCGGCCATGTTCGAAATGCGCGAGAATCTCAAACGCGCTGATCCATAATCCGCATTGGCGCCCATAGTCGAAGATTGTCGCGGCCGTCGCCGCCGGCATTCGCATCGCAGCGGTCGCCATGTTGAGCGAGCGGAACAGCGCGCGGTCCATTGGCGTCATCCGCGGCTGTCCATAGGCGGCGTTCCAATGGTTGAGAATCTCGCCGAGTAGAATGCGATCGATGCTGGTCCGCGGGAGCGTATGAACAGGTGATCCGGGCAAAGGCTGACCGGCAAAGTCGTTGACCCGGTGGATCGCCATGCTAGCCGGCGTGATGCTGATCATACGGTCGAAATCACGATCGAGGTTCCAAGGATAGAAGTCGAATGGATCGGTGAAGAGGATGCGGTGTCCCTGAGGGTACAGCAGCTCGACCGCGGTCTGCTGGAGCACGGTCGATACGGCCAGCGCGTTGCGGATACCGACCATCGCCTCGCCGGTGCGCTTAGAAACGGGAGCCTGCGCATCGAACAGCAGGATCGCCGGGTGGATCACCCGTCCGTGCGAACCTGTGAATCGCGCGAGGAATTGGTCCAGATTTGGGTGCTCGCCTCGCAAGGCAACGACGCGCTCGTCCGTTGGCGGCACGATGGCGACCTGTTCGGCGGCGACCTCAACGCGCAAGTCGATGTTCGGGAGGATAGAGAGGATAAGCCAGGACATGATTACGGTCTGCCCTCAACCCGGCAGCTTGAATAGATCGCATCGTTGCGACGCATGGGGATGGTCGCCGCCGGCTCGAGCGTCGCAAGGCCGAGTTGCGCGACGAGTTCAACTCTGCCTCACGCACCAGCCAGTACCCGCTCCGCGTGATGCGGCTTCGCCGCCCGGACGGGTTCGTGCTGACCGTGGGCGCGCTTCAGTCCCGCGAAACTGCCGAGGAGATCCTCGACGAGCGGAAGCGCCGTCCGACGCCTCTCACCATGACGCTGGTGAGGTCGGACGGCGTGGTCCGACCCAGCGACCAGTTGCCCGGCGGCATCCGTGACGCGTCGGTGAACGCGCCCGATGCCGGACGGCTCGGATGAGCTTGTTTAAGAAGTATCCGACCTGATGGCACTCTCTGTAGAGGCGCCAGCCGATGGCGGGCTTGGCGGTTCGGCTCGGATTGGCCTTGATATGCGCGGTGGCGTCAAGGTCATCAGCGATGAAGGTACGCAGCGGATCGCTATGATAATGACCTGCTTGCTTCGAAATATGAGGCTGTCACCAGCTACCGCTGACTGTACCGCTTCATGTGCTGCGGGCGATCCTTTCTGAAAGCAAGCGACCGGCGCGAGCGCCGGCTGGCGTCAGCTGTGCGCCACGGTGGCACAGACCCGGGGCAGCAGAAACCAGGGCGTCCGATTAGGGAACAGCAGTGCTGCCAACATCGCCGCTGTCCTCTCCTCGCCGGATGCTTCGGCGGCGGGGTGCCATGCCGCTTCCAGTTCGCTCACGGTGAAAACGTCGCCGCCGATGCGATATCCCGCGTTTACCCCGCCGCGAACGGTATCTGCGCCGAACCCGACATAGTCATCCGGCAGGAAGGCGTTGAGATCGGTACCGTCCAAGCGGATCAACCAAGAATCAAACTCGTCGTCGAGTCCGAACAGCGAAGCGCCCCTCAACATGACCGTGAGTAGCTCCGTAGGTCGCGCCAACGCCGATCGCACACGATCGAACTCGCCCGTCGAGCGGGCGATCAAGAATCGCAGGATATCGCCCCCGTCGATGCTCGCGCACGCGACGTTTCCGCCGGCGTCGATGGCGGAGGCGAAGAGCGCGCCCAGCAGCGTCTCGGCCTCGGGTCGGGCATCGCCGGTCCGAGCGGCTGCCAGGATGCATGTCAAGGGTGCGGCTTGGGAGTCGCTTATCGCAACCAGCGACGTCGCGAGCTGCGCGATCGCAGCAGTTAAGAAGCGCCGCAGCACGCAAGTGTCGGTGGTTTCTCCCTTCCAGGAGCGGATCAGCTGAGCGACCGCGGCCCAGCCGGCGAGCCGTGTCAACCTGAGCGGCAGAACGAACAGGTCGGAGATGCCGCCCGCAGAGCTCAGAAGCGCGAACCTGTCCGCCTCGAGCGCCGCCGAGGCGCTATCGACCACCCGCTCAGCGTGAACCGCCACCTCCGTTGCCAGCGATCCCATCGTACCCGCAACCTCGGATTCACTGGCGTGAGGGAGAGCGGCGACAATGATCGCCGCGCGAACCTCCACGGAGCGGAGCCGGTCCGAGGTCGCGTCCGTCTTTATGGTGGCCGCAGCGGTCAGCCTTTCCAGCAGTTGCCCGCGGCTGGCGCTGTCCGGCAGGGAAGCAAGGGCGCCCGTCAACCCGTCGACGACCTCTCGCATCGAGAGATCAGGATGGTCGAGCCGGTCCCAAACGCGCCAGAGGGCGGGCATCACAGCCTCCACCGCGCGTCGGGTGGTGGGACTGTCCCAGTCGCCAAGCGTCGCCCTCAGCGGTCCTGCTCCACCGCCGAAGGCAGGGTTGCGGCAGAAACGTCTCGGCCCGAAAAGGTTTAGGCCCCAGAGCACCGGTGCCTGCCCACCGGCGACCGAAAGCGCCTCAGCGACCCGGTGCCCGATCTCCAGCAGGTCGAGCGTCGGCCGGCTGTCCGAGACGAAGCTGCGCCCCTCGATGCAGTCGAGGAGGGCGGTGGTGCCGACACCCGCGCCATCGATCTCGATCGCATACTGATCGCGTGCCGCCATCGCCAGCACGGTCACCCCGGGTGTGCTGGTCGCACCGAGGTCCTCGGGCCGGAGCAACGCGCGGACGTCGCCGGCCACGCCGCCCGCCTCGCACGCGTCGACGATCAGGTTCGTCTGCAACGGCGCTGCCTCGGCGATCATCGCGAACAGCTCGGCGGTCGATAGCGCCGTGGCCGACAGCAGCGCGGACGAGGCGTCGCGCGGTAGCAGGTGGAACGTGCCGGCCTTCACTCCGCCATGGCCCGCGAAGAAGATGGTCAGGGTGTCGATCGGTCCGGGTCGGATCAGGACACGCCGGATCGTCTCACGCACCTCGCCCAGCGTCGGGGAGAGGAGGAGGTGCGAGTCCGCAGAGTCGTAGTCGCCGACATCCGCGCGCATCAGCGCGACGAAGACGTTGCTTGCGTCGGCTTCCGCGCCGGTGAGATCGTTCTCGGTGTCGTAGCGATCGCAGCCGATAGCGATCAGGCAGCGCCGGCTCAATCCGGCGACGCCTGCCGATAGCGTTCTAGCCGCGCCCTCTCCCGCGATAGAGCTCCGGCCTTCTTCTCCGCGATCATCGCCTCGGCCCGCGCCTGGAATTCGGGCGGCTGAGTTTCTAAGCTCGCCAGCATCCTCTCGCCCATCCCCGGACCGACCGCGATGGTGGGCATTTCCACCTCGCCGTTCCGATCGATGCCAAATTCGATCTTCTCGAGCATTTCCATGAAGGCGTCCGGCAGCGCTCGATTGACGGCGTCGACGACGTTGCCGCTGCTGTCACAGGCCTTGGTGATCGCCTGGAAGACGTTGATCACCTGCTGTTCCGCCATGCCCTCGGCGGCTCGCGTGATCGTCGCCAGAACCTTCGAGAGGTTCTGGTCGGCCACGTCGGCGAAACCGATGGAAGTCTCCTGCCGTATCGTGACCATATCGTCCGGCGCGCGGTCGGGTGAGGCGGGGGAACTCCACCCCTGGCCATGAAAGAAGCGGCGGGTGTTCTCCTCCGGAACCAGCGCGTGCACCTTCTTGCGCGCAAGAGCGGCTATTGCCTCGCCGACGGCGTTCCTGATCGCCCTGGCCTCGCGTGGATAGCTGCCATACTCGCGGCGCGGGGGTGCGACTTGCTGATCCTCGTGGACGTGCATTCACCTAGGCGTAGCCGTTCGGGTACGATCGCGCCAGTCGATCTGGGGTGTTCCGAACAGCAATTCTCCACATGAACGACTGTGGACACGACCAGCGGCGTGCGTGAACTCAATCTAGCGCTCTTCGCATCGAGATAACCATGATTCGGCCGTTCGGACGCAGCGAGGCAATGCCGATAAATTTCGTTCTTCCGTCTGCATCAGCAGTAGGTAATCTCCTGATGAACGACAGGAAAATACGGCGGCACGAAATGGATATCGCAGAGGCTATTGAACTGGATCGTGGCGCCCGCTTCTTCCGCGGCGATCTCCATATTCACAGCATCGCCGGCTCGCATGATGTTACCGACCCGGCCGCAACGCCGGAGGCGATCGTGCGGACCGCCATCGCCGAGCGGCTCGACCTCATCGCTATCGCCGATCACAACGAGATCTGCGGCGTGGCTACCGCTATTGCCGCCGCCGAAGGCACATCCTTGCTGGTCGTACCGGGCGTCGAGCTGTCGACCTCGCATGGTCATCTTCTATGCTATCTGCCGACCCTTGATGCACTGACCCGCTTTCACGCCAAACTGACGCTGGCCGATCGCGGCTTGGCGAACTCGCGCTGTTCCAACGGCGTGGTCGACATTCTCAATCTCGTGGCGGAGGGGCGCGGCTTTGCCGTCCTTGCCCATGTCGATGGGGGCAAGGGTCTCGAAACTGAGGTGCCGGGCAGCCCGCCGCACAAGCGGGACATCCTTTGCCATGCGGCACTGCTCGGCATTGAACTCAAGCGTGCCGATAGTGAAATATCATATTCTGACCTGGACCCAGATGGCGATCGCAAGCTTCTAGGGCGGCAGCGGATCGAGGCACTCGGGCTCGGAAAGAAGCAGTTCCTGGCACGTCTGCTCAACTCCGATTCGCATACGCTGACGGCGCTGGGCCGAAACGCGGCCGGTGATCGCAAGGTCACCCGCTACAAAATGCAGACGGTAACGTTCGATGCCTTGCGGCTCGCGCTCGAAGATAGTGACGCGCGCGTGCGCATCGAGGAAGAAGTACCAGCTCGGATACCCGTCGTCCGCGCGCTGTCGATGGAAGGTGGCTTTCTCACTGGCCAGGGCGTGCACTTCAGTCCCAACTTGAATTGCATCATCGGTGGCCGCGGCACGGGCAAATCGACTACCTTTGAGGCCATTCGCTGTCTGACCGGCCAAGCGGACACCGGCGAAGTCGTCGATTCCGAAGTCTGGCCGGACCTGATCGACCTGCTCGTCGAGGACCAGTCGGGCCATGAGTTGAAGCTACGGCGCCGGCGAAGCGGCGAGGTCGAGGACGCCGATGACCCCGATGCGCTGCTGCCCGAATTCGGCGTAGAATGCTATGCACAGAGTGAAGCGGCGACGATCAGCCAGAATGCGACCAGCGACCCTGCAGGCTTGTTAAGCTTTCTCGACCGCTTCATTGGTGTGGCCGCGGATGCAAAGGAAGAGCGTGAGATACGCCAGTCGCTGCTTGATTCCGAAACGGAGCTAAAGATGGCTGCCGACAATGTAGCCAAGATTCCCCAGGTCGAGCGAGACCTCCGCTACAAGAAGTCGCAGCTCGCCGCTTTAGAAGCGCAGCGAGGCAAGGAAGTAATCGTGCTCATCCGTAAGCTCGACCAGGAAAGGGAAGTTCGTCTATCGCTTCGCCGCGATCTTCAGGAATTGCTTGGACTGACCAGTAACGATGCATTGCGCGAACGCATCGAAAGCATCGAGACGTCGGTCGACCCAACGGAACTGACGATCGGCGGACCGGAATACCAAGCCATCGCGCACCAAGCGGCGGCATTTAAGGCCAAGGTGGCGAGTGCCGAATCCGATCTTCAGGCCGCCGCAAGGTCACTGAGCGACGTTGTCGAACGGCAGCTTACAGCTTGGCGCATTAAGGAGGCGACCGCAAAAACCGAGATCGACCATAAGCGAGCCGCGCTCGAAGCCAGCGGTGTGCGCCTCGATATGGTCTTCATCAATAGCCTGTCTACCGATGAGGCACGACTGACAGAGAACCTGCGCAAGCTGAAGACATGGGAACCCGGGCTCGAGCGCCGTCGCAAGGAGCGCGCCGATCTCGTCAGGAAGCGCTGGGAGGTCCGCAACCGGATCGCCACCAAGCGCAGCGCGTATGGCGTAAAGGCAAGCCGAACGCTGAAGTCGGTGCTGACCGATCTCAGTGTGTCGCTCAAGTTCCTGCACAGTGCGCATTCTCCCTCCGGTTGCGCGGTGATCACGGAAGCAATGGGGTGGCGGACCTCCCAAGTGCCCCGCGCACCGCTCCTGATCGAAAAGCTCTCGCTGCCGGGTCTGATCCAGGCGGTCACCAAGAAGGACAAGAACGCCATCAGGGCCGTGAAGGCGAGCGATGGCGCGACGGTCTTCGCCGATGCGGATGCGCAGGCGATCATCGACAATCTCTCGGCACCCGAAGTGATGCACAAACTACAGGCGGTCGAGGTCAGCGACACGCCGCAGCTCGTCGTGACCAAACAGGTAACCGGGCAATCCCGACCGGTCACTCGCGATTTCAGTCGATTGAGCCTCGGCCAAAAGCAGTCAGTGCTACTGGCGCTGATGCTGTCGGCCGATAGCAACCGCCCCCTGATCATCGATCAGCCGGAAGATCATCTCGACAGCGAGTTCATCTATCAAACGCTGGTACCAGTCCTGCGCCGCGCCAAGGAACGCCGGCAGGTAATTATCGTCACCCACAACGCCAATATCGCTGTCCTCGGGGACGCGGAGCAGATCATCGTGCTGAAGGCACAGGACGACACCGGTCGGATCGTGTCGCGCGGCTCGATCGATCACGGCCCGACGCGGCAATTCGCCTGTGACATCCTCGAAGGCTCGACCGAAGCGTTCCGGCGCCGCGCCTCCATCTACGGCGTCTCGTAATCCTTCGAAGGCCGGCGATCGTCATCGTTCCCGACCACACCCGCCGCATTGACTCGTCCGTCATGCGCGGTTTGGTGGCCTAACAGGCTGTGGGGAACGCTCGAACGCCGCAGCACTATGAGCCGTCAAGCCTCTGGAATCGTTGCCCTCATCAATCTCCGCGGGGTCCACGCCCATGTTCTGGCTGCTTTGCGCTAGAATGCCGGATCAGGCGCGCACCTTGAGCCTGTCCTAGCGTGCCCCATAAGCCTTCTATCGAGGTCGGCCTTGGCCTTTGACATAATCGGACCCATGTCGGGCAAGGGAGGACGGTATGGTCGACTATCGTAACGACGCCAGGCGCGAACTCGCGCGCGCCAAGGACGAGCTCGGGTCCGTGGATGATGAGCGCCTGAAGTACGCCGCGCTCGAGCTTCGTATGGCGATGGAGTCGCTTACCTACGATCGGGCCTTGGCCTACAAAGAGGAATTTCCGCCAGCTGAATATGAAACCTGGCAGCCACGTAAGGTAATGGCCGTGCTCCTCGAGATCGACCCCAACGCGGACAAGGACAGCAGCTTGGCCTTCGGTATCGAGCCATCACTCGGCGTGACGCCGGAGGTTATGGAGGCGTTGGGCAGCGAGAAGGTCCTGAACATGACCACAATCAAGCGCCACTACGATGCGTTGGGGGCCCATCTCCATGTGCAGACGATCAAGCAGCGGAAAGGCGGCGCTCCGGTGGACCACGCCAAATTTCGAGCGCGCTGCGATGAAATCGCCGCCTATTTGACGGAGGTGCTCGCGTCGCCGATTTGGAATGCCACGATTGGTACGTTCGCGTCGATCGACTGTATGAAATGCGGCCATCCGGTTCGCAAGCGGATGCCGCACGATCAGTCGGTGGTCAACGCCAAGTGCTTCGAATGCGGTGCGACCTACAAGGTAACGGACGCTGGCGAGAACGAGGCGCTTTTCGAGCCCGACCAGATCGAGGTCAGATGCGCTAATACGGAGTGCAAGACTTCAATCTTTCCCTGGCGCGCCGAGATCAAGGCTGGCGTCGGCTGGAAATGCGAAGTCTGCGGTGGGCAAAACGACGTTAAACTTATGGTCCAGCATCGGCCTGCAGCCGTCGCCGACGACGCAGCGCACGAAGGCTCCGACGCATGATACGGGTCGATGTTCATCACCTGATAGCGTCACTCACCTACCTTGCCGGCTCGCACAAGCACCTCGTGCTGATGCGACGCCAAACCATTGAGAATAGGAGCATCGGTCTGATCGAGATTGAGCGCTTCGCCGAAATGAGGGAGTGCTCACGCCGGCTAGGGAACATCGCGGAGGCGCTGGAGATGCCCGCCGCGCGAGCGAGTGCAGCCCGATTGGCGCAAAATCTCGACAAGGTTGCGCCGTTCCACGTTGCGTTAACGCCAGACCGCCTCAGCTTGGTCGCAGACGAAATGGCAATTTTGACCTCGGCGTTTCACGATGAACTAGAAGCGCGCCTCCTGTTTGCGTTTCCGCCGGCGAGCGCCCAGTATTTCTCCTCCGATCCGCTCTTCGGTGAGCCCGTCGAGGATGCCTTCCCGGATGTCGCCTTCGACATTGCCGAGGCCGGAAAATGCCGAGCCCTCGGCCGCTGGACGGCCGCCGTCATGCATTTGATGCGCGTGCTTGAATCCGGTCTCCATGCCCTCGCCAAACACGTCGACGTGCCGTCTGGCGAGAACTGGAACACCGTTCTCGGCGCGATCGAGGGCAAGTTGCGCGAGGTTCGGCGCAAAGTGGATGGCCGTGAGGAGGAGCAGTGGGCCGCCGAAGCGGGCGTGCATCTGCGCTTCATCAAGAACGCGTGGCGCAACCACGCGATGCACCCGCTTGAGCGGTACGATGAAGAACGTGCCGTGCAGATCTTCGACAATACGCGTGCATTCATGCAGCATCTGGCCAGGAAGCTGTCGCCGTCTGACTTGGGCGACGCCGACTAACTACGATCCTGGTCGATGGAGCGGTGGCTGCCTGATCGGGTCTCAATGGACGCCGTGAGTGATTTCCCCCTCGGGGGTCAGCAGCATGTGATAATGTCCACTTATCGCTGTAGCGATTGGCCCTTTGGGCCTAGTTAGTCTAATCGATTTTCGAAGTTGGGGAGCGCAGCAAGCAGTCTAACAACCGCCTTTGGGCCTTTTCCCCGCCGCGGCGCAGGGCGAGATCAAACACCTAGTCCATTGACAGACCATGCGTAGCGTCTGCTGCGTGATTGGCGTTGGGACGCTCGCCGCGAACGACGACAATGCTGCCGATCACGATCAGCAATCCGCCCAGCAGGACAGGCCATCCCACCGGATCACCGAACAGGCCGATGCCGAGCGCGGCACCGATCAGCGGCTCGATGTTTATGAACACGCCTGCACTGGCGCTGTCGACTCGGGCCGCGCCATACTGCCACGCCGCCGTGGCAAGGAAGGTGGAGAGGAGACCCTGCCCAATGATCCCGCTCCAGGCGACCGGGCTCAGCGCGAGTGGGGGCGCACCATGGAGCAACAGAGCGATAGGCAGCACGGTGAGCGTCGCCACCACCAATGTGACAGCAGGCACAGCCATCGCTGATCGCGTCGCAGGCACGCGCTTCAGCGCTAGCAGCCACGCCAGGAAGATCAGTAGCGATGCCAATGAAAGTACGATGCCGATCGCAGTGCCGGCGCCGCCCGGCTTGCCAGCAATCAAAGCCGCGCCACCCGTTGCTGCGACGACGCCGATCCACGAGGCGCGCGTGACACGTTCGCCCATCAGATACGCCGAGACTGCGATCAGCGCGGGCATCGCTCCGACCAGCAGGGCAGCAAGCGTGACGGTGACCCCGGCCAGTCCCTCGAACTGGACCACGAAGGCCAGTCCGTAAAGCGCACCCGCCAGCAGCACCGGTGGCGAACGGAACAGCGCACGAGCCTCCTTCGTGGCAATGGCGAATGGACAGGCGACAATGCTGGCAACGATGAAGCGGAGCAGCACCATATGCGCCGGGTCGAGTTCGCGCAGGGCTAACTTGCCGAGAGGAAAGCCAAGCCCCCAGGCAAGTCCGGCCAGGGAGAGGGCAACACAGGCGAGACGGTTCATGCCGTCTCGTTGCCGTGTTTCGCAGCTTTTGGCGATAGGCGGTGCCCGATGAACCGACGCCTACTTTTGCAGGGCCGGACACGAGCCGCGAACGGCCGAAAATGAGCCCTGCGGCCGACAGCGGCCAAACAGCTCATCGGAAACGTCAACTGCGCGGCAAAGGCGAATTTGGCTTCGGCTTCGGAGAGACAGCCTTGCGCATCCAGCCACTTCTACACGCTGCCGATCGCTCGCGTCGTGAGCAGAGCAGGGCGCCTGCACAAGCGTTGTGCCACGGAAAGCGATTGGTTTTCCAAAGGTTAGCTGGGGGTCTCGGCCACGTGATTCTGCGTGACCCTGCATTTGCCAGCTAATTCAAGCTTTTAGCTTGGTGAGCCAGATTGGACACGTTTCGAACTTTTTTCGACATCCGTCTGCCGAGGCTCGGCGAATTATCGAAGCTTTCAAGGCGCTTAAAGTTGAGGCGGCATGATGGGCACATTCTTGAAAGCAGCCAGTCCGTTTTCGGCACCGGGCCTCGCAGGCTGGCGCTTGCTCAGGTGGGTGCTCATGTCGGCTGTCGACCAATGCACGAACCCGCTGCGCGGGAGGGTCGCTTGGGGTGAGGTAGCGTAGTATTTCAAAGGCTTTGGGCGGGGAGGTGTTGCCGTCCGACCATGCGGGTTCCTTCAACGGAAAGGAACTCGTCATGGATGCTGCTACTATCGCCACCCCGAACAATTCGCTCCGCCAGCGTATGCTGCAGGATATGAAGATGCGTGGCCTTGGGGAGCACACGCAGAAGGACTATGTCCGCCACGTTCGGCGCTTTGCCGCATTTCTCGGCCAGCCTCCCGATACCGCTACGGTTGAAGACCTCCGGCGCTTTCAGCTGGATCAGCATGAACGCGCCGTTGGTCCCGCGACCATCAATGGGGCCGTATCGGCACTGCGTTTCCTATTCGGTATCACCCTCAAGCGACCGGAGATGGCGCTGGGGCTTGTTGTCCTGCATTACGCGCCCAAATTGCGGGTGGTCTTGAGCGTCGAGGAGACCGCGCGGCTGCTCGAGGCGGCGCCAGACATCAAATACAAAGCGGCCCTCAGCGTGGCCTATGGTGCGGGCCTGCGGGTCTCGGAGGTCGCCCACCTCAAGGTCGATGACATCGACAGCGCCCGGATGCTGATCCGCGTCGAACAGGGCAAGGGACGCAAGGATCGCAATGCCATGCTTTCACCGCACCTGCTGGATCTGCTTCGTCAATGGTGGCGCGAAGGCAAACGGCGCGGGGTGATGTTGCCCCATGGCTGGCTGTTCCCCGGCCGCAGCGGCACGGATCCGGTCTCGGCTCGCCAGTTGCACCGGGTCGTGCAGGAATCGGCCGAGCGCGCAGAGGTCCACAAGCGGGTAAGCCCGCACACATTGCGCCATTCGTTCGCCACTCACCTGCTTGAGCAGGGCGTCGATATTCGGGTCATTCAAGTCTTGCTGGGACACGTGAACATCAACACGACCGGCATCTACACTCAGGTCTCGAGCAAGACCATGCGGGCGGTGACCAGCCCGCTCGACCAGATCGTGGCCGTGATGGAAGGCAAGGCCCCTCCCGGATAAATCGGTGCGCACCTCGCTCGAGGTCGCTGATATCTTCCGCAGCGCCGGACCCGCCTATCGGGCGGCCCACGCCGGGCATCTCAGCCTCGGCCAGCTCAAGGTCATGACGGCGATCGAGAATTGCCGCACCGCCGCGCTGGGTGGTCACGTCGAAGCCTGCGACGACTGCGGGCATTGGCGGATCGCCTACAACTCCTGCCGCAACCGGCACTGCCCCAAGTGCCAGGGCGCCGCAGCGCGCACCTGGCTGGCCGCGCGCGAGGCCGATCTGTTGCCGGTCGGCTACTTCCACGTCGTGTTCACCGTGCCCGCAGAGATTGCCGCCATAGCCTGGCAGAACAAGGCGGCGGTCTATGACCTGCTGTTCCGCGCGGCGGCCGACACGATGTTGACCATCGCGGCCGATCCCAAACACCTCGGCGCGCGGATCGGCATCACCGCCGTGCTGCACACATGGGGCTCGGCGCTGACCCACCACCCGCATGTACACATGATCGTGCCCGGCGGTGGCATCGCGCTGGACGGCACGCGCTGGATCTCGTCGCGTCCGGCCTTCCTGCTGCCGGTGCGTGTGCTGGGCGCCTTGTTCCGCCGGCTGTTCCTCACGCGTCTCCTGGCGCTGTTCGATGCCGGCAAGCTGTCCTTCTTCAACACCCTGGCGGGCCTGGCGACACGCAAAGCCTTGCTGCGGCATCTCTCGCCCGTCCGGAAGAAGCGCTGGGTGGTCTATGCCAAGCCACCCTTTGCCGGGCCGCAGGCGGTGCTGGCCTATCTTGCGCGCTACACCCACCGCGTTGCCATCTCGAACCGGCGGCTTGTCGCCTTCGACAAGGGCGGCGTGACGTTCCGCTATAAGGATTACCGTCGCGACGGGGCTGACCGCCAGCAGGTCATGACGTTGGCGACCGACGAGTTCATCCGCCGCTTCCTGATCCACGTCCTGCCGCGCGGCTTCCACCGCATCCGGCATTACGGCCTGCTCGCCAGTTCGACGCACAAGCAGGCCATGACGCTCGCCCGCAAACTGCTGGGCGTTGCTGTACCGGTCGACGAGGCCGAGGCCGAAGCCCACGAACCGCCCGACCATCGCCCGCCATGCCCATGCTGCGGCGGGCACATGACCATCATCGAGACCTTCGCCCGCTGGTGCCAGCCCCGCGCGCCGCCGCAGCCAGCGCCGCTCGCCCGGAGACGCACGCCATGACCCGGCATGGCCCATCCTGCATGACGGTCACGCCCATGGTGTCCTGGCCGGTGGCCCGGCACATGCCCATCTCGGAATTGCGGCCAGCGCAAGGCACACCGGGCAGCAAAACCAACGCCACCGGCAATCTGACACCGCACGAAATCACGTCCATCGGGCCAGCAGCGACACCTCTGGATCGGCAGCGCTTACCCGCCAGAACCATTCCAAAGCCTATTTACCCATAGACCAGCACCTGGGGGCCGCGGGTTCCTGCACTGGAGGCTTTCGTACGCAAGCGCCCGAAACCCTTCACAGACCCGGTCGTTCCCATAGCAACCTCCGAATGTCAGCTCCGGACGTAAGCGGCCACTAACGGTCCCGGACCAGACAATCCGCCATTGCCCAATCAAACATGCTCGGCTGCTTGCCTTACCGTTCGGGTGCCGGTGGCGCTACGCCGCTCGGCAGTCCCGTTTCTCCATCTCCAGCGGACAGTTTTGGGAAATGGCAATCGTGAACAGATTTAGGGAAAACCGCGGAGTCTAGGCAGGGCAGCTTCGGTCGCACGCAGTTTGTCCCGTTGGAGGTTTCTTTGCGGGAACATACCCACACGGGTTCAATCAAGGCCGAAGCGGCCGATCAGCAAGTCGGCTAGGAAGTCGGCCTGTTGGAGGAGGCGATCCGTGGCCCCCAGTTCATCGGTGGCATGCTCGGTGAAGCTGGTGATGAGGATGGCCGTCGTCTCAACGGTGAAGTCGAGCGCCTCCGGGACGCGATCCCGCAACGCGTCAGCCAAGAACCGATGGAACAGCGCGGTCCCGCGTTCGAGCAGCGCCTTGAACTCGGGCGTCTCGCGCAGTTCCACCGAAGCCGCCCGAAGCCCACGACGCAGTTCCACCTCAGCGGCCTCGACGAGTATCAGCTCACGCACGAACGCTCGCAGCCGCTCTGCCGGGCTCGCGCCTCCATCGGTCAGAATGGGTTCTAGCCGCGCGAACTGCTCGGCCCATGTTTTGGTGACGATATGGAACAGCAGCGCCTCTTTGTTCGGGAAATACTGATAGAAGGACGCGACATTTACCCCAGCACGCTCGGCGACCTTATTGGACGTGAAATCGGCCAAGCCGCCACGGCTTAAAATGTAAGTAGCTGCCTCCACGATCGCCGCCACGGTCGCGACGGCGCGCGCCTGCCGAGGCTGCTTTTTCGAGGCAATGTTGGGCTTGCGCGCCATTAGCCGAACACCCTGATCCGTATGTGATTAGCGGATGCAAGCCATAGCTTATATTTTGGGGGCATCAAAATTGTCGAGGAACCTGACATGCCGACTACCGAAGAAATACCCGTCGTCATCATCGGCGCCGGGGCCGCCGGGCTGACGCTCGCGACGTTGCTGGACACTGCCAAGGTGCCGTGCATTGTCCTTGAGCGGCAGGACCGTACCTATATTGAGGGCCGCCAGCGGGCCGGTGTGGTGGACGCGCGCGGAGTTAGGATGTTCGAGCGCTGGGGGCTGGCGGATCAACTGCTCGCCGGACCGGTCGCGCAGACCATCGACTACCGCGTGAACGGCGTCGGCCGAGTGTTCGAGATTGCCGGCGACAATGGCAGCGAGGGCCGCTTCTGTACGCAGCAGATGCTCGTCAACAATCTGCTCCGCGAACTGATCGACATGAGAGGCGGCGACGTGCGGTTCGACGTGACGGACGTGACGATCACTGACGAGGACGGCCAGCGCCCCCAAGTCCGCTATACCCGCGAAGGGCAGGTGCACACGATCGCCTGCGACCACATCGCGGGCTGTGATGCGGATCGTGGTGTCAGCCGGGCTTCCATCCCTGCCAGTGTCCTGACGACGATTAGCCACGAGTTCGGCTACGCTTGGCTGGCGGTGCTGGTGGAAGCGCCGGTGGTGGCTCACCCCATCATGGCGGCGAGCGACCACGGCTTCGTCGCACAACTTCCACGCGGGCCTCAACGCAGCCGCTACTATCTGCAATGCCCTTTGAGCGACGGCACGCAGGACTGGCCGGACGCGCGCATTTGGGATGAGATCCGCTTGCGGCTCAACGATGACACGATCCCGGACGCGGTCGTACTCGACTGCGAAGTGGTGCCGCTCCGCTCCGTGGTCCACGCCCCGATGCAGCACCGCAACATCTACTTGGCGGGGGACGCGGCCCATCTGGTGCCGCCCACCGGTGCCAAGGGCATGAATATGGCGCTCTACGATGTGGATGTGCTCGCGCAGGCGCTGGTTGACGCGGTAAACAGTGATGATGGATCGACACTGGCGGGCTATTCGGCGACGGTTCTGCCCCGCGTCTGGAAATATCAGGAGTTCAGTGCCTGGATGACGGACATGATGCATGATGGCGGCGACCCCACGCAGAATGGCGCGTTCCGCCAGATGACGGCGCGCGCGCGTCTTGATGAATTGTTCAGTTCACCCGTGGCGGCGCGACTTCACAGCGACTTCCAACGCGGCGTCGCCTAACAATCCGGTGTCCCCCGCGTTTCAAGGCGAGGGCCATTCCCTAAATAGCATCCCAATGGGAATGCCGCCGGCCGTCTCGCTCGCAGTTCGTTTTTGAGAGGCCAGCTCCCTTCGCTTGACGCACAGTGTACACGGACTAAACTGTTAAGCGCCTAAAAAGACAGCGATGCAGGTATGGTGACAACCTGCGGTCTCTTGCGAGACAGTCACGCTTGAGCGGGTGATGCCGCTCTTGGCCATGGCCGGACACAACGAGGATTGCGCTCGTGCGTGGCCGGTCGTCGTTGTCTGACCACGATCGGCTCGTGTCCGTCTCACCAACGGAAAGGCACGACCATGAAGCTGAACCACATCAAACTTTACAGCCACGACACCGAAGCCGACCGCGCTATGTTCGAGCATTATTTCGGGCTGCGCACGCTAGTCGTGCGCGGCACGAAGATGGCGATCATGCAGGACGATGATGGCCTTGTGCTGATCGTCAACCATTTCGAAAACAAGCTCGACGGCTTCGACTACCCAAAGCAGCTCGACATTCTGCATGTCGGCTTCATCCAAGAGTCGCGCGATGCCGTCGATGCCCTGCATGCCCGCCTAAGCGGCGACGGCGGGGAAACGCAGGCGCCGCACGAGGCGCATGGTGCCTGGTCTTTCTATTTTCGGGCAAAGGGCGGCTACTGCATCAAAGTGACGACTCTGACGCCGATAGGCCCCGAAGAAGCGTATCCTGGTGACCGGCAGTAAGGTTCGTTTTGGGGTCGGCGGAGCCATCCGCCGGCCATTTCCGGCTGCGATGCCGTTCAAACGAACCGGCGTACAGCCCAGCCTGCAATCCCGTATGTCCGGTCTTATTCCTGGGATGACATATGTTCACGCACATCATGATTGGCAGCAACAACCTTGAGCGATCCAGAGCCTTCTATGACGCTACGTTCACGGCACTGGGCGGCAAGCCAGGCGAGAGGGATGAGAGAGGCCGGCTGATCTACGATCACGACGGTGGGCGGCTGATGATCACCCGGCCGATCGATGGCCACCCGGCGACTGTCGCCAATGGCGGAACCATCGGCATCGCCGCCATCAGCGCGGATCATGTTCGCGCTTGGCACGAGGCCGGCACCGCGCGTGGCGGCACATCGATCGAAACCCCACCGTGCGAGCGCCCGAATGGCGTTTTCGTCGCCTATCTCCGCGATCCCGATGGCCATAAGCTGACCGCGCGGACGAAGGCGACGCGGTAGCTTCATGGAACTCGACCATTCAGCTGGGCAAGGAGGCTCATGTCCATCGGCATCAGCCTGATCGTCCTTTTCGCGGCGGTTCTGCACGCGAGCTGGAACGCCCTTCTGCGCGGAGGCTGCGACCGGCTCTGGTCGATGACGATCATGTGCATCGCCATTGCACTCGCCTGTGCCCTGATGGCGCCCTTCGTGGCGGTTCCCGCAACAGCGAGTTGGGGCTGCATCGCTTTATCGGCGCTGCTGCACGTCGGATACAACCTCTTCCTCGTGCGCACCTACCGGCAAGGCGATCTCGGGCAAACCTACCCGATCGCCCGCGGCGCCTCGCCGCTTCTGGTGTCGCTCGGTGCCGCAGTCTTCGCGCGCGAGCTGCCAGACGCGCTCAGTCTGACGGGCGTGCTGCTGGTGTCGGGCGGCATCGTTGCGCTGGCCTTCCAAGGGCGGGCCATCGGGCGGCAGACATTACTTTTCGCGCTCGGCACCGGCGGCTTCATCGGTGCCTACAGCGTGACCGATGGCGTCGGGGTGCGGCTGTCCGGCTCGCCTATCGGCTACACCGTCTGGATGTGCCTGTCGTGGGGCCTGCTCGCGCCGGCGACCTACATCGTGCTGCGGGATGCCCGTTCTCTGGTGCGCGGGCGCAGGGAAATGCTGGTGGCAGCCGGCGGCGGGCTCGCCTCGCTTCTGGCCTATGGCATCGTCATCTTTGCCATGGCGCACGGCACGATGGGACCGGTGTCGGCGCTGCGGGAGACAAGTGTCGTCTTAGCGGCACTGATCGGACGCGTCTTCCTGCACGAAAGACTGAGCCGTTATCGGATCACGGCCTGCCTGGTTGTTGCCATGGGGGCTCTTCTGATCGGACATGCAGGCTGAAGAGAGGACAGATCGGAACGTTGCTGGGGCGAGCGACCGCTCGCGATCCGGATGAGCGCGTCTTACCGCGTGAGGCGGCGAGGTTTCGGGGATCAGAGCAGTTCATGCCCGGCGCTGCGCAAAATACTGTGCTGGCGTGCTGCCGAGCGCCTTGCGGAACATCGTGATGAACGCGTTGACCGAATCGTAGCCCAATTCGGCCGCGACCTGCTGGACGCTGGCGCCGCTCGCCAGCTCGCGTAACGCAACGACGAGGTGGAGCTGTTGGCGCCAGCGGCCGAAGGTCAGGCCGGTCTCGCGCAGCATCAGCCGCGCCAGCGACCGCTCGCTCATCGCGACGCGGACGGCCCAGCCGGCGAGCGTGCTGCGGTCCGACGGCGCGGCGGTCAGCGCGTCGGCGATAACGCGAATCCTGCTATCGCCTGACACCGGCAGGTTCAGGCGCTGGCGCGGCATTTCGGCCAGCTCGTCAAGCATCACCCGGGCCAGGCGGGCGGCATGTCCGTCCGGGGAATAGTCGCTGGGCTCGTGCGCCAGGCGATCGATCATCGCGCGGATCATCGCGGTCAACTCCAGTGCGCAGCAATGGTCGGGAAGCCTGCTCGCGCCGGGCTCGACGAACAGATAGTCGACCCGCGCATTTGCGGTCGCGCGCGCGCTGTGCGGCACCCCGCCCGGAATCCAGATGCCGCAGCCCGGCGGCACGATCCACACATCGTCCGCGGCGATACAGGTGACCGCGCCGTGCGACGCCAGGATCAACTGCGCCTTGCGATGGACATGGGTGGGCACTTCGGCGGCATGGTCGGTGAAGTCTAGCCGGTGCGCGATCGCGGTCGCGTCCGCCGCGTCCGGATCCAGGATGGCAGTGGCTAGCATAGGTCGTGACATCAAGATGGCAGTTTATAGGGATAGATTGGCTGGATAGCTAATATCATCGCTTGCTGAGAGTGACTATCAATAAGCGATGGGATATTGGCTTTTCTGGTATGGCGGGTGGATCGGACCCGAAATCGCGCTGCCCCAGTGGCAGTGGCCGCGATGGCGGAACCCGCTGCGCAATCCGGTCGTCAAGACGGATGTCGAGGCGCTACTGTTCGCCGCCAAGAGCTTCGTTGCCGCGCTGCTGGCCTATTATGTCGCGCTTCGCATCGGGCTGCCGCGCCCGTCCTGGGCGATCGTCACAGTCTACCTCGTGTCGCAGCCTAGCGCCGGAGCCTCGCTGGGGCGTGGCGTCTACCGGCTGGCGGGCACGCTGGTCGGTGTGATCGCGACGGTGGCGATCATCCCGATATTCGCGAACGAGTCGCTGGTGTGCAGCGTGGTGCTGGCCGGATGGATCGGCCTGTGCCTGTTCCTGTCGCTGCTCGACCGGACACCCCGCGCCTATGCCTTCGTGCTGTCCGGTTACACCGCCAGCCTGATCGGCTTCCCTGCCGTCGCGGCACCGGACACGATCTTCGATACCGCATCGGTGCGGGTGCAGGAGATCGCACTTGGGATCCTGTGTGCGGTGCTGGTCCATCGCTACGTGATGCCTCGACCGATGACCGGCCAATTCAAGGCGAAGCTGGCGGCGACGTTGCGCGATGCCCGCCAGCTCGCTGGCGACGCGCTGCGCGAGGTTTCAGAGAACGAGCGCCGCGAGGATCGCCACCGGCTGGCCCTGGACCTGCTCGCGCTGCGGGGGCTGGCGACGCACCTTCCTTATGATCCGGTCGCGGGAAGGCCGAGTGCTGCGTCGGTGCAGCTGATGCACGACCGACTGGCGCGGCTGCTGCCGCTCCTCGCCGACGTCGAGGAGCGGATCGATGCCCTTCGTGCCCGTCGCTTGGGCATGCCGGTGGAACTGGCGCAGCTCGTGCTTGACGTTCGCGCCTGGATCGCCTCGGACGAACTTGTCGAGCGGGAGGCGGGCGCGCTCTGGTTGATCCGTCATGCCCGTTCGCTCGCACACGGTGGATCCGACACCGGAGATGCGCTGTCGGCCAATGTCGCGGGGCACCTCGCCGACCTGGTCGGCCTGCTCCACGACGGCGACCGGCTTGGGCATGAGGTAATCACGGGGGCGTCGGCGTTCGCGGTAGAGCCGCTCTTCGTCAAGAAGCGGGTTAAAGGCTACGTTTTCCACCGCGATCCCGTCATGGCGGCACGCGCCGGGGCGGGCGCCATCGTCGGGATCACGCTCGGCTGTTTCGCCTGGATCTGGTCGGCATGGCCCGATGGCGGGCTGGCTGTATCGGTGCTGGGGGTCACCTGCGCGCTGTTCGGCAATGTCGACAACCCCGTTCCCTTCGTCCGAAAGTACATTGTCGGCTCGATCTACGGCGTCGCGATCAGCCTGGCCTACAGCTTCGTCATCCTGCCGCGCGTCTCCGACTTCCCAACCCTGCTCGCTGTGCTTGCACCCACCTTCCTGTTCGCCGGATCTTTGCAGGCGCGGCCCGCGACCGCCTTCATGGCGCTCGGCGTGACGTTGACAATTCCGATCCTGGTCGGGCTGGGGGCCGAATATGGCGGCGATTTCGCCGACGCCGTCAACAGCAGCATCGCCCTGTTCGTGGGCGTCGGCTTCGGCACGGTGAGTATGGCGCTGTTCCAGACCGTCGCCCCCGATGCCGCGATCCACCGCCTGCTGTGGCTCGGTCGCCGCGACGTGGCACGCCGCGCGCGAGGCGGTGGTCCGGCAGAGGCGGCATGGACCGGGCTGATGATCGACCGCGCCGCGCTGCTGATGCCGCGGCTCGCCCTGTCGGCGCGGCCGACGAAGGCGACGCTGGACGAGACCTTGCGCCACCTGCGCATCGGGCATGCGGCGGGACTGTTGCATCGTCGGCTCGGTCGGCAGGGCGGAGCGGTCGCGGACGACGCGCGGGCGGTGCTGGCGGACGTCGCTGCACATTTTGGGAGTGCCAGCGCGCCGAGCCTCGCCGAACTCAGCCGCAGTGTCGACGCGCTGGCTGTGAGGATCGCCGACGCGGCAGAGGCAGATCGCTCGCTGCTCGACCCACTCACTGACCTGCGGTTCGCGCTGGCTCCGGTGCCACAGGGCGAGGTCGCGGCATGATCTCCGACATCGTCATCGGTGGCGTGCTCATTCCCGGTCTGCTGGCAGTCGCCTGCTTGGCGCTGGTGCTGACGGTCGCGATTCTTCGTCTGCTTTCTGCCACCGGCGCATCTCGGCGGCTCGCCTTGCCGCCCGTCGTCGAGCTTGCCGTCCTCGTCATCGTCTTCGGCCTGCTCGTGCAGAGCCTGCCTGCCACTGGATTACTCCAATGAAGCCATATTTCGCCTTGCTCGGGCGCTACGCCGTTACGCTTTCGCTTGTCGCTATCGCCGCGCTGGTGGCGCTGCACCTGTGGGACCGTCACCAACGCACGCCGTGGACCCGCGACGGTCGTGTCCGCGCCGACGTGGTGCGCATCTCGACCGACGTCGGCGGTCTCGTCACCCAGGTGCCGGTCCGCGACAATCAGGTCGTCCGTCCCGGGCAGTTGCTAATCGTCCTCGACCGGCCACGCCTCACCGCCGCTATCGGCCGCGCCGATGCCGCCATCGCCGAGGCTCAAGCGCAGCTCGAACAAGCACGTAAGGAAGCGCGTCGCGATCTTGCGCTCGGAGATCTCGTCGCGACCGAGGCGCGCGAGCAGAATGTCGCCAAAGTCAGGACAGCCGAGGCGGCACTGGCGCGCGCGATCGCCGACCGCAACGTCGCGATGGTCGATATGCAGCGTACCGAAATCCGTGCCACTGTTGCCGGCACCGTCACCAACCTCGACATTCACCCCGGCGACTATCTCGCGGCGGGGGCGCAGGCGATGGCGCTTGTCGACACCGCCTCGCTGCGGATCGAAGGCTATTTCGAAGAGACGAAGCTGCACAACGTGGCCATCGGAGATCGCGCCCGCATTCGCCTGATGGGCGACGATGGCGAGATCCTCGGCCATGTCGAGAGCATCGCCGCTGCGATCGCCGACGACCAGCGCGACGATACCGGCAACCTCCTACCCAAAGTCGCGCCGACCTTCTCTTGGGTACGGCTCGCCCAGCGTATCCCGGTCCGCGTGCATATCGACCGGATGCCCGCGACGACGCGCCTGATCGCGGGGCGGACCGCAACGGTCGAGATCGTGCCCGCCGCGATCGCGGCGGGAGGCCGCCCGTGAGGCGCCTGCTCGCACCCCCCTTCGTGGCGAGCCTTGCGCTGCTGTCCGCCGGCTGCGTAGCGGGACCGGACTACCGCATGCCGCCCGCAGCCATCGTCAATCGACCACAGGCGTCCGCGCCGTTCTTGGGCAGTCGAGATCCTGCCGTGACCCAGGCAGACCTGCCACCGCATTGGTGGCGTCTCTACGGCGATCCCCGGCTCGATGCCTATGTGACCGAAGCACTTGGCGCCAACACCGATTTGCGCGTGGCCGATGCCAATCTGCGCCGGGCGAGCGCGATCGTGCGCGAGGCCGCGGCCGCGCGCACGGTCACGACAGGCATCAGCGGCCAGGCGGCGGGCGCCCGCATCGGCGGGCCGACCGGGACCTTGCCGGCGCCGCTCAGCTACGCGCTCGGCTTCGATCTCAACTATCCGCTCGATCTGGCGGGCGGCATCCGCCGGGGGATCGAGGCGGCGAACGCACAGGCAGAGGCGACACTTGCCGCGCGCGACCATGTGCGCGTGGTGGTGGCGGCGGCTGTCACCCGCAATTATGCGCGCGTCTGCGCCGACGGCGTCGCGCTCGCCGCTGCGCGGCACGTCGTCACGATCCAGCGTTCGACCCTCGACGTGGCGTTACGAATGGTGCGCGGCGGCCGCGGCACACGCTTCGACAGCGATCGCGCACGCGCGGCCGTCTTCGCCAGCGAAGCCACCATCCCCGACATCCTCGCCGACCGGCGTGCCGCGTTGTTCGCGCTGGCGGCGATGATGGGACGCGTTCCGGCCGACTATCCACGCGAGCTGGAAGGCTGCACGACAATACCGTCGCTCCGCCGCCCGCTGCCGATCGGCGACGGTGCGATGCTGCTCAAGCGCCGCCCCGACATCCGGCGAGCCGAACGGCTGCTGGCCGCCGCAACCGCCGGCATCGGAGTCGCCGAAGCCGATCTTTACCCCCGTATCAGCCTCGGCGGTTCGGCGGGAACCACTACGTCAGTCGGCCGTGCGCTGGCGCCTTCGTCGTTCGGCTTCAGTCTCGGCCCGCTGGTCTCCTGGTCCTTTCCGAACCGCAAGGCGGTCCGTGCGAGGATCGATGAGGCCGGTGCTGATGGCGACGCCGCGCTCGCGGGCTTCGATGGTTCGGTGTTGCTGGCCCTTCAACAGACCGAAACCGCCCTGTCCGCTTATGCGCGGTCACGCGACCGACTGGACGCGCTGGAACGGGCGGCGGGAGCTGCCGACAAGGCAAGCGGGGACGCCGAAAAGCTGCAACGCTTCGGTCGCACACCGTTCCTCGACGTATTGAACGCGCAGGCCAGCTACGCCGACGCGCAAACAAGCCTGTCGTCCGCGCGCGCCAGCCTGGTCGATCGGCAGATTGACCTCTTCCTTGCACTCGGCGGCGGTTGGGAGTGAGGCCGATAAAACTTGTGGTTCAAGCGCTACATCCTGATTATCCGCGCTTGCCTGAGGCCAAGCGCCGTTGTTTGGGCGGTCGACACAGACTCAAGCAATGAATGGCCGTCATTCGGGAACGTTTATGAGAGCCGTTCCGCTTTCCCATAACTCGATTGACGTGACCCCGGTCTTTCATCCAACGGCAACCAGAGACCGACCGGTGTTGTCGCGCATGAGCGCGGGTGAAGCAACGGGCGGGGTTAACCCCGCCCGTTGCTGTTCGAGCCCGGCAGCGAAGGCTGCCGGGGTAGCGTAGCCGAGCGACGAGTGCGGCCGCTCGGTGTTGTAGTCGTCGACCCAGCGCGCCAGGATCGAGCGGGCCTGGCGAACCGTGAAGAACAGCGTCTCGTTGAGCAGCTCGTCGCGCATGCGACCGTTAAAGCTTTCGACGAACCCGTTCTGCGTAGGCTTGTCCGGCGCGATGTAGTGCCACTCGATGCGGGCATCGCCGGACCAGGCGAGCACCGCGTTCGACGTCAGTTCGGTCCCGTTGTCGCTGACGATCATCGTCGGTTTGCCACGCTCGGCGATTAGATCGGTCAACTCGCGAACGACCCGCCGGCCCGAGATCGAGGTGTCCACTACCGCCCGGAGGCACTCACGCGTGACGTCGTCGACGATATTGAGCACGCGGAACCGCCGGCCGGTGACGAGCTGGTCGTGCACGAAGTCCAGGCTCCAGCGCTGGTTGGGGAGCGCCAGCACCGGCGCGGGTGCGCCCCACGCGACAACACGCGGCTCACCGGACGCTTACGATAGGACAGATGTTTTATTGCACTGCGTTGCACCTGTGCGGGAAGCGACGCGCCGCCTCCCGTCGGATTGACAGCTTGCTCGGGAATACTGCGGAAATCGGACCTCCCGGCGCGACGGGAGCAAAGACGGGTGCAGGTTCGAACTTCGACCGAAACTGGAAAAGCGGCGGTGCGAAACGCCTAACTACGCCTCGCGGTGACCTGCCTCATCCGTTGCGCAAGTCATCGTGATACTCCGACAGATCCAGCGCACTGTGTTCTGGCCGCGCAGTATCGCCGTCGAGGGCAGACGTGCCAGCGATTTCCTTCAGACCCACGGCACGCTGTTCCAACTGCTCGGAAGTGGCTGGTATCATCCCGACCATGCCCTGCGCCACAGTCGCCTGGTTCACCTCGACGAACGGGCGGAGCTTTCGCTCGTAAGCCGTGAAGGCGTCCCGATGGTCGGGATGGCGGGCGAGCTCACTGGCCAGCACATAGGCGCCAGTGAGCGCCAGGCTCGATCCCTGCCCGGTCAGGAAAGACGGTGCGTAGGCTGCATCTCCGACCAGGGCGACCCGGCCGCGTGTCCATGCGGGCATTCTGATCTGTTCGACATGATCGAAATACAGATCATCCGCCGTTTGCATCGCCCTCAATAACTCGGGAACCTGCCAGCCCGCACCTGCAAACGCCTTGGCAGTGAGGTCACGCTGGAATGCCGGGTCCCGCGCGTCGCGCCCGAGCCGGTAAGGATGTGCGAACGCCATCAGCACGAACACCTTTTCTGGCAAACTTCCAGCTGCGTAGATCGCCACCATCCGGCCCGGTACGTTGGAGATGAGGGCCTCGCGGTCCAGACCAAGCGTGTTGGAGATAGAGAAGCCTGCGAAGCAGAAGCCGATAGGCTTGGAAAACTGGGCTTCGTCACCAAAGACCAGAGCGCGCGTGTTGGAATGTACGCCATCGGCACCGATCACGATGTCGAACCGTCCCCGCGACCCATCGTCGAAGGTGACTTCAACGCCTGTGCCATCCTCTTCCAGGGCCGCGATCGAGGTATTGAACCGCCGGGGAATCCGATCCTCGGTCAGGCCGGAAAGAAGCGAGGTCAACTCGCCGCGCGCGATTTCGACGTCGCGGCCGGGGACGCCACCATGGATCCACTTGGGATCGAGTGCGACAACCACATCGCCATCACCATCAAGGAAGGTGACTCGCTGCGAGTCTATATCGGCATCAAGCAGGGCGGGACGAAGGTCCATTTGCTCGGCGACGTCCATCGCGACAGCTCTCAAATCGATAGGATAGCCGCCCAGCCTGATTGTGGCTGCCTTTTCGACGAGGGTGACGTCGAACCCATACCGATCGAGCCAATAGGCGGTAGCCGGACCTGCGATGCTGGCACCGGAGACAAGGACGCGGCGCCCGTTTGCGGGGCGGGAGGGCGGGGTGGTACTAGCTTTGTTCACGTCGAAAGCCTTTCGTCACATGTTGCAAGATGGAACTGCTATCTCGAAGTTGGGCGCGATCTGATCTCACGGGGCCAAAGCAATGGCAGAACCGGAAGCAGGAATGTGCCCATCATCACGGCGGCGATTGCCGGGTCGCCAAGCACCGACCACAACCACACAAAGAACGCGATTCCCCCGCTGACGGGGACGCCCGCCAACACCGCGATGACCGCAAATCGTCGGGCGGCACCAAGGCTGAGGCGCGATCCGCGATAACTTCGCGCTTTGCGCATGGCTTGTGATCCGCGCCTGCGTCAGAAGGCGTAGCCGAAGCCGAGCACCGCCATGGGCGACCAGCCACGCTGATTGAACGGACTGTCGGCTACCCGATCGAGGTTGCGAACGAGCATGCCAACACCCACGAGGTTGACCCTTTGCGTCAGTCGGTAGCTGACGGCCAAGCGGGCATCGACATCCTTGAATCCGCTCGACGGGCGATAGATGGGCAGGCCCGATGCCGCCGACTGCTCCTCGTCGACGCCGAAATATCGCCGTAGATGCTTCGCGTCGGCCCAGCTCACGCCGATGCCCGGACTGATCGTCACTTTCTCGCTCAACCGGAAAGAGCGGGAAATGCGCGCGTTCACGATGACCCCTTTCGCATCGCCGCCGAACACTGGTGATGTCACGGACAGGTTGCCGGTGAAGCCTGCGACCTGCCCTGTCACGAAAGCCCGCCCACCGAAGGTATCGTTCAGCTTTCCGATACCATCGGGTACATCCTTTCGATCATAGCCGAGCATCCAGGTTACACTGACGCCCGCTTGTAGCTTCTCCTGATTGATCAGGTACAGACCGATGCCTTCCCCTGCCTTGGCGAAGAACCGGCCCTGTTCGACGTCTATGACCAGGGCGGGCTGAACCTGAAAATCGCGCGAACCCTGAAATTGCGGAAGGACCATCGTGCCCATGCCGACGACGACATGATCGCGATTATTCCGCTCGACTTCCGGCGCCGGCGAGATCGTCAACCCATCATCCGCCTGTTTAGCAGCCGCAGGCGAAGAAAGCCCGATCGTCAACACGCACGCGCTGGATGCGAAAAGGACGCGCGGCCACGGCCACGGAAGTGCGGCTATTGTCACACTGAAACTCCCGATATAAGATGCGAACCGGCATTTACGAGAATGTCTGCATTGGGTCAAGATGCATTAGCGCATCTTATATGGGGCGAGATGTGACTGAGCGAAGGCGGGGAGCAGACCTGGAACATGCATTGCTAGATGCAGCGTGGCTGGAATTGACGCTAAGTGGCTACACAGGGCTGACGATGGAAGCGGTCGCGGAACGTGCCGGTACCAGCCGTCCAGTGATCGCGCGTCGCTGGGACGGGAAGGCAGCGCTGGCGGTTGCGGCTATCCGCCGACAGATGTCGCGATACTCGCTCGATGTACCGGATTGCGGTGATGTCAGAACGGAATTACTTCAGTATCTTGCGCGCGCGTCGCAACGCGCGGAAGGTATTGCTGCGGCACTTTCGCTATTCACCAGCGAGTATTTCTCGGAAGATGGATCGAACCCCGAAAGCTTGCACAATGCGCTGATCCGTGGCGAACAGGAAATCGAGACGGCAATCCTGAAGCGGGCGGTTGCTCGGGGTGAAGTGTCTAAGGATAAACTGGTTCCACCGGTCTTGACATTGCTTGGTGATCTATTTCGGCATCACGTGATCATGAACTTCGCCGCGCCTTCGGAGATCCTGCGAGCAGCTTGGGTCGACTCGATCTTTCTTCCGCTGATCCGAGTAGACCGATAGGTGCGGACGCCGGTCGCAATAGCGTACTGAACACATAGCGTTGTCGGATCGCCCAAACTTGGCGTCGCGACCAAACGGTTGCGACGCCAATCATCGCCGTTCAAAGCGCTTAACCGGCGTCGATCGTATTCTCGATTGATGCTGTGCTGTGGTTTTGGGAAGCCTTAGGCATTCCCGGAACTCGATCCCAATGAGAACGCCCCAGCAGCCGTCTCGCTGGCCGTTCCCAAGTGGGAACGGCTACGCTAGCTTTGCAGATGCGCCGCAAACCCGGTCAGGGTAGGTGCGGTGGCCTCCTCCCGTAGTTCCATGGAGGGGATGGCATAGTCGCCCGCGTTCTGTCGGCGGTATGGAATAGGCTCGTCGGTGAACAGCGCGCGCATCCGGCCGCGCAACATGTCGGACGTGGCGCGAGGTCCGTCGTCGTCCATTCGATCAGCTTGGTAGACAACGAATGGCGGCAGCACGTCGTAGCCCGGATAGAACAGCACGCCGTGGTTGATCGGGAACACCAGATCGTCGATCGGGCTGTTGATGCCGCGGCCCGTCATGTGGCTCCCAACCACCGGCAGTGACGATCAGCATGGCGCGCTTGCCGGCCAGCTTCCCCTCACCATAGCGATCACCCCAGCGCTGGTCGCTATGCTCGCCCACCCCGTAGGCGAAGCTGTAGGAATAAACCCGGTCGATCCCGCCCTTCAGGATCGCCGGCATCGAGAACCACCAGAGCGGGAAGGTCAGGATCAGGGCGTCGGCCCACAGCAGCTTGTCCTGCTCCGCGACCACATCCTCCGTCGGCGTGCCGTGGGCGAACGCGTGGCCCGACGCGGCGGGCACGCGCCAACGCTCGCGTCGCTATCCAAGCGCTGGCCCCATCGCCCGGAACGCCATCTCGACCAATCGGGCTTCCCGCGCAGTGCCTTCCGGATCATCGGGAAGTTGAGTCAGCAGCGCGAGCAATTGCAGGAAATCGTCGGCATCTAGCGGCTGGGCCAAGGCGCCGGTTCCTGCACAAGCCTGCATCAATTCTCGCACCGCACTCGCCAAGGCCTGGTAAGTCGCTGCAAATTCCCGATCGGACATGACCGCGCGGACCATGTTCGCAATGCCGTGCTTCTTTCGGCTGTAGTCGCTGAAACGTCTCGTCCAAAGCCGGAGCGCATCGAGCGGCGGATGCTCGACAAGCAGCCTCGGCGCCAGCGCCGCCAGTTCGTCGATGCTGTCCTGATAAACGGCGAGGACCAGCGCTTCGCGGCTTGCGAAATGGCGATAGAGCGTACCTTGCCCCACCCCCGCCAGTTTGGCGATCGCATGCAGCGACACCAATGGATCATGGCCTAGCGCATCCCGCGCTATCGCAACCAGCCGTGCACGATTGTCTCTCGCATCGGCACGCATTTTATCATCGTTACGCATCGCATCCTTGCTAACCGGACAACTGTCCGTTAGCGCTAAGCGGACATCTGTCCGCATGTACTACAGGAGGCTGCGATGCTCTATCAAAAATTAGGCCGAACCGGGCTTGATGTGTCACCGATCTGCATCGGGAGCATGGGGTTTGGAGAGCCTGGGGAAGGTCATCCTGCCTGGTCGCTCGATGAGGACACGTCTCGTGGCATCATCCGGCACGCGCTGGAGGCGGGAATCAACTTCTTCGATACCGCGAACCTGTACTCGCGGGGCACGAGCGAGGCGTTTCTCGGTCGTGCGATTAAGGACTTCGTCAACCGGGATGCGGTGGTCATCGCCACCAAGCTGTCGGCGGGAATGCGAAACGGTCCCAACGCCGTCGGCCTGTCGCGCAAGGCGATCATGATCGAGGTGGACAACAGTCTCCGCCGGCTCGGCACCGACTATATCGATCTGTATCAGATCCATCGGCGCGATCAGATGACGCCGTGGGAAGAGACGCTCGAAGCCCTTCACGACATCGTCAAGGCCGGCAAGGTTCGCTATCTCGGCGCGTCGTCGATGAAGGCTTGGGAATTTGCCAAGGCGCTCCATCTGCAAAAGGCGCATGGCTGGACGCGCTTCGTCTCGATGCAGCACAATTACAATTTGCTGGCGCGGGAGGAGGAGCGCGAGATGATCCCGCTTTGCGCGGACGAGGGCGTGGCGACGCTGATCTACAGTCCGCTCGCACGCGGCAAGCTCGCCCGTCCCTGGGGAACGACGACCGAGCGTATGCAGACGGAACCCGCGGGTGCCGAACAGAACCCGGCCACGATCGAAAGCGACCGCGCTATCGTGGAGGCGGTGAACGCGATCGCCGCCGAACGCGGCGTTAGCGCGGCGCAAGTCTCGATGGCATGGCTATGCCGCAATCCCGTCGTCGCGGCACCGATTGTCGGCGCTCTCAAGCCCAAGCACATCGACGATGCGGTCGCGGCGCTGACACTCCGTCTCACGGACCTGGACGTAGAGCGGATCGAGAAACCCTATACGCCCAGGCGGGATGGTCAGGGCGTGTCGGATCCGGCGCTGATCCACCGCGCCATGGAAGCCGCCACAGGCTTCAAAGCCGACGCGCCGCTCATCTGAGATGATGTCGCGCCATCGTCCCGGGTGGCGCGACAGCGATCGACAGGAAGCGTCTATTGTCGCAAACGAATGGCACGTTGTGCAATCGCGCGGTAGGTAGGCCGAACGGCCGAAATCTGGCCGCGTCGCCGACTCGCGAGCCGCGACAACGGCCTTTCGACCTCCTGAATCTGTCCTTCCATTCAAGGCGTTCAGCAAATCAGCGCGACGTGCCCTAAGCAACCATTCGCATGGCTCCGTGGCCAGTCACGATGCGAAGCTCGTCGATCGGGAAAGCGCGTCCCACCGGTCGCGTTCTTCTTTCATCGCCTCCAGCTTCTGGTCGACCAGGCCAAGCGCGTCGGCGCCGAGGAACAGCCGCGTCGGCGGCGTTTCCGCGTCGATCAGGGTAAGCAGCGCCTGCGCGGCCTTGGCCGGATCGCCCGGCTGGTGGCCGCTCTTGGCCTGCCGTGCCGCGCGCAGGGGGTCCATGACCGCATCATAGTCGGCGATACTGCGCGGCGTGCGGTCCATCGAGCGCCCCGCCCAATCGGTGCGGAACTGACCGGGGGCGAGCGCGGTGACACGGATGCCGAAGCCGGCAACCTCCTTGCCGAGCGCTTCCGAGATACCCTCCAGCGCGAATTTGCTGCCGCAGTAGAAACCGATTCCCGGCATGGTGATGAACCCGCCCATCGAGGTCACGTTGACGATATGGCCCGCCCGGCGCGCGCGCATGCCGGGGAGCACCGCCTTTATCATCGCCACCGGCCCGAACACATTGGCGGCGAACTGGCGTTGGAGATCGTCGATCGACGATTCCTCGACCACGCCCTCGTGACCATAGCCGGCATTGTTGACCAGCACGTCGACCGCACCCGCCCTCCGCTCCGCGCGGGCGACGGCGTCAGGGATGGCGGCATAGTCGGTCACGTCCAGCACCAGCGGATGAGCGCGATCGGGATCGAGCGCCGCAAACGCATCGGCGTCGCTCTCGCGCCGGACGGTGCCGATGACCCGGTGCCCGGCATCGAGCGCCCCTTTCGCGAAGGCGCGGCCCAGGCCCGAGCTGACACCGGTGATGAGGAAGGTCTTTGGCGCGGCGGAGTTCATACGATAACCCTGTAAAACCGAATAACTATATCACGATATAGGTGCGTATGACGTTAAGCAAGCCCAACGGCTCCCCCGGCGAACGGGGAGAACCCGTCCGCCAGCGGGTGCTCGAAGCGGCGGAACGGCTGCTCCGCTCAGGCAAGGCCGAATTTTCGATGCGCGATCTGGCGGCCGAGGCGGGGGTCAGCTTTGCCACCCCCTTCAACCAGTTCGGCAGCAAGGCAGGGGTCATGCACGCCCTGTCCGGCCGACGGATCGAGACGATGGCGATGCGCTATACCGCTGCCACGCCGCCAGCGGATGCGGCAGGCCGCGTCAGGATGGCGGTCGAGATCGCGGTTGCCGTCATGCTGGAAGAGCCGGACGTGAATCGCGCCGTGATGGGATCGATCGGGACCGCTGGCCTGACTCAGACAGATGCCTTGGAACGATCCGCAGCCTTTTGGGCGCTTGCATTGACGGGCGAGGACAGTGTCAGAGTTTCGCGTCGGCAGTCACCAAACGACTTGCCTCGCCATCTCGCTCTCGCCTTCCGCGGTGCCCTATCGTTTTGGTGCGCTGGCGAGCTACCCGACGACGAACTTCGTCAGGCAGCCCTTGCCATCGCGGACGCGCTGATGCTCTCCGCTTAGGAGTAGCAACGGCCGTTAAGGGTGTAAGGTCAAGCCGCTAGGTTTATCCCTTCTGATGGACGAGGTTTCTCGTCACAAACGTACTGAAGGTGTTCATCCAGTTCTGGAAGAAAGCCTGACTTCCGTCGGCAAAGATGCCGTCTTCGTTTACCAGATCGGCCTGCCATTGAATGTAAGTCTCAGGCTGCCCGAACATCGGCATATCAAAAAACGTGAGGACGCTGCGCAGATGTTGTTGCGCGATGGCTGTGCCAGTACCGCCGGGGGAAACGCCGACGATCCCTGCGGGACGACCTGACCATGAGTTGTTGCCATAGGGGCGTGAGCCATGATCGAGGGCGTTTTTCAGCGCGCCGGGTATGGAGCGGTTGTACTCCGGCGTGACAAAGAGGACACCATCCGAAGACTCGATGGCAGCCTTCATCCGGAGTACTGCCGCGCTTTGGTTCGCGTCATCGTCCTGATTGTAAAGCGGAAGGTCGCCGATCGACACGTCGATGAAATCGAAGTTCGACGGGGCGAGACGTATCAATGCGTCCGCGACGCGGCGGTTGATCGAGTCCGCGCGCAGGCTGCCGATGATAGTGGCAATGCGATAGGTCATGGATAGTCTCTCGGGTTGGATGGCGGCTCAGGCTTCGATGCGCCCGCGGTCGCTCTGGTAGACATTGGGGTCGAGGCCGAACGAGCTCTGGTTCTGGTCGAGCGCGGAGATGCGGGCCATGTCGTCCTCGGACAGCTCGAAGTCCCAGGCGGCGACGTTGTCGGCCAGATGCCTGGCGTCCGCCGCCTTCGGGATGACGACGAGGCCGCTCTGGATGTGCCAGCGAAGGACCACCTGCGCGGCCGACCGTCCAAGGCGCTGCGCGATCTCGATGATCGCTTCCTGCTTCAGGATCAGGCCATGTTCCAGCGGGCTCCAGGCTTGTGTCAAAATGCCCTTGGCGGCGTTGTAGGCGCGCAGTTCGCGCTGCTGGAAACGCGGGTGCAGTTCGACCTGGTTGATGACCGGCATCACACCGGTTTCGCCCGCGATCCGGTCGATCATGTCGGCGGTGAAGTTGGCGACGCCGATCGAGCGGACGCGGCCCTCTTCCTGCAAGCGCACCAATGCGCGCCAGCTTTCCGCATACAGGTCCTTGGCGGGCTGCGGCCAGTGGATGAGATAGAGGTCGATCGACCCGATCAGCTTCTCGCTGGCATCGAAGGCGCGCAGGGCATTGTCATAGCCGTGCATGCCGTCCTGCAACTTGGTGGTCACGAAGACCTCGCGGCGGTCGAGGTCGAGCGAGCGCAGGCCTTCGCCGACTTCCCCCTCGTTGCCATAGACGGTCGCGGTATCGAAGTGGCGGTAGCCGACCTTGGCCGCCTCGCGCATCAGCGCGGGCAGCGTGCCTTCGGGCACATACATGACGCCCAGGCCCATTTGCGGAATGGCGGCACCATCGCGCAACGGCAGCGTCCGTGCGGTATTATCCATGAAAGTCTCCGGTATGGCGCGCAGGGAATGGCACTGGTGGTTACACCAGCCCCAAAAGCCCTGAGCATATCGATGTTGGTATGGGCGGCGCTGGTGCCGCCCGGCTCGCATCACTTGTCCTGCTGAACTGCCGGCAGCTCGGTCTTGATGAGGGCGGCAACGTCGGTGACCGGAATACCCTGACGGTCGTTGAACGTGCCTGCCTTCGGCCATGACATGCCGCGTCCGATTGCGAAGGCGGCGCGGTACTTGCGCATCATGTTGTTCGGATCGTTCGCCAGCTCTTCCATCAGGAAGGGAACAGTCCAGACCGACCGCTTGAAGGGGCGGCCGAACGCTGCCTCCAGCTTGTCCGCGACCTCGCCGTAAGTGACGGTGTCGCCAGCGAGGAAGACGATCTCGTTGCGGATCGTCGGCTCGTAGAACACGATCTCGGCGGTCAGCACGCCGATGTCGTCGGGCGTCGTCAGCGTCACGGCAGTGTCGAAGCTGCCGAGCGCATGGACCTCGCTATTCTCCAGATCGACGACGCCGAAGTCCGGCTCGAACAGATAGCTCATGAACATGCCGGTGGAGATGATGACCCACTCGGTCTTGTCCTGCGCGCGCAGCAGCTCGCGCACGTCGAGCTGCGCATCGAAGATGTCCTGCGGTCCACCGCGACCGATCGCTTCGAAGTCGACGCCGAACTGCCACGGGAAGTAGCGTGGGATGCCCGATTGCAGCGCCGCCTTGGCGAGCTTCATCGGCGTGTTGATCCCCGCCGCATAGCCCGCACAGCCGATCACGGTGTCGTAGCATGCGAACAGCTCGGCAAGCTCGTCGATCGTGTCGTTGACCAGATCACCGAGGACGATTGCGATGCCCGCCGCACGGATTTCGGCAATGTCGCGTTGCTTGGCTGGATCGCCGGACTCGATGGCGCTTTCGCGCAGCAGGACGCTGATCTTCGCGCCGTCGATGTCCTTCGCGCGACGCCCCAGGTTGCGCAGCACTGGCATGCCAAGCTCGCCTGCACCCAGGACGAGGATGTTCAGTGACTTCACGGAAGAGGTTGTATCGTTCATCGTTCTTGCTCGTTTTCACCTTGGTTGCCCGCGATCTGGCAAGCCTCGGACAAGCGCGAAAGATGGGTACATGCGTGATACTGCTATTAATTCCCTGAGCCAGGAGGACATCCTTCGCTACTCGCAGACGGTTTGTGACGGCCTGCGCGACGATGACGACGGCGTGCGCCGTGAGGTGCTTGCTCATGCCGGTAACCGCTGGTCGCTCGGCGTCATTCACACGCTCGGCGTCTACGGCCAGCTTCGTCACGCGGAGATCGGGCGCCGCATGCACGGCATCACGCAACGGATGTTGACCCGTACCCTGCGGCACTTGGAACGCGACGGGCTGGTGATACGTCACGACTTCGATGAGATCGTGCCGCACGTCGAATATTCGCTGTCCGGCACAGGCCTAGAACTTTTGGTCAGGCTCGTTCCACTGTGGACGTGGATCGTCGGGAACGTCGATAGCTTCCGCGCCTCCCGAGAAACGTTCGACCGGCACCATCCAGTAGAAGAAGCTATCTGACTCGCAACCTCAGGCTTTGTCCCAAAATACCATGTTTTTAGGACGCTCGCGAACGGCAGCTCTCGGTTAAACCCGCCTTTCGGCTTAGCCTCTGCGGATGACGGATTTGTCCCAGGCCTACCAAAGTCGGCTCCCCGCCAGCGGAACGGGGAGCCGATGGTTCAAATCTCGGTGTTTTCGGCGAGAGCAAGCGCGTCTTCCACATCGATACCAAGATAGCGGACCGTATTCTCGATCTTGCTGTGGCCGAGCAAGATCTGGACGGCGCGCAGGTTGCCAGTCGCCCGGTAGATGATCGAAGCCTTGGTTCGGCGAAGCGAATGCGTGCCATATTCGCTCCGCATCAGGCCGACACCCGTCACCCATTCGTCGACAAGCCGGGCATATTGTCGGGTGCTGAGATGACCACTGTGATCAACCCGGCTTGGGAAGACGTAATCGTCCACAGTGCCGCCCCGTCGCTCAAGCCACGCCAGCAGGCTGGCCCGGGCATCGGGGAGAAGTTCGAATTGAACAGGCCGACCCGTTTTCTGCTGCATGACGATGGCCCGCGTTCGGATCTGCCCTCCGCTGACGACATCGCCAATTTTCATGCGAACGAGGTCGCAACCGCGCAGCTTGCTGTCGATAGCGAGGTCGAAAAGGGCACGGTCCCGCAAGCGGCGGCGCTGATTGAGGTAGAAGCGGATCTCCCAAATTTGCTTGGGCTTCAGGGCCCGCTTCGCACCGACTGCGCGCCCCGCATTCCAGACCGGGCGCTTGAGGGAAGCATTCGCGGTTTCTGACATTTCCATGATCATTCTCCGATGGCCAGAAGCGGCCATTTTGGAGAACGGCTGCAACCCCCACGGAGAGAATGGTGTGAGGCGTGGGGCAGGCAACACGCGGGAGATCGTGGGGGCGGACCATAGCTTCCTATCAATTGACAAACTTTGCCAATCTTTGCTATTTTTCCGACCTTGGAGGTTGCCATGGCCACGATGAATATCTCACTGCCCGACCCTATGAAGCAATGGGTGGAGGCGCAAGCTGACACCGGCCGGTATAGCAATGCCAGCGACTATGTGCGCGACCTTATCCGCCGTGATCAGGAACGCGCCGACAAGGTTTCCGCCATGCAGCGCCTGGTCGATGAAGCCCGAACGAGCGGTCTAAGTGATGAGACGATGGCGGACATCCGGGCCCGGGCGATCAGCCGGGCTGGCTTGCAAGCCTGATCGTGCCTCGCTTCCGTTTAACACGCGCCGCAGTCGATGATCTGACAGCTATCTTTCTTGAGGGCATCGAGCAGTTCGGTCTACCTCAGGCCGACGCTTATCACGAAGGGTTGAGCGCGATTTTCGCGTTTCTCGCAGACTATCCCCATGCCGCGCGCCTGCGCGAGGAGATATCACCGCCTGTTCGCGTGCATCCCTACAAGGCCCATCTCGTGATTTATGAAGTGAACGATGACGACGAGGTCATCATTCTGCGTGTCCGGCATGGTCGGGAAGATTGGATATCCTCGAATTACAACGGCTAGCCTTGGCGAGATAAGGGCATGCAGCAAAGCCGCAGAAATCCCGCCCCACTTGGCGCTTCATACTGAGCGATAAGATTCTGGACGCGATCGGAATGCGTCGTTGCGATTTAGAGACGGGGACGTCGGTCTACGCCAAAAGCGGCCACTTCTACGCTTTGCCCCGTCGATCTCTGCCGCGCCAGCGCCGCCATTTAGAGGCTCATTTGCGGCCGTCTCGTCCGCCATCAGGCTGCCGTTGCTTCCTCGACAGCCCCAATGAACTCGGAAAGATCATTGGCGCGAAGGCAGGCGCGAGCCGTGGCCGCGTAGGCTGCTTTTGGTCCTGCCGCTTCGCTTAGTTTTCCAATCAAACGCTGCACTCGCTGATGATCCTGAAGGGTGCACGCTTCATATGTGTCGGGACACGCCAAGCGGTATTCCTCGATTAAATTCGAGATCTCGCGCCATTTCTTTTTCCTCGCAGCTACGAGACGGGGGCTATCAAGATAAAGTAAGTGAACCGTCGTTTCGACACGCTTTTTCACGATCACATTGTTCGGATCGACGGGAAGCGGCAGACCCTCTTCGTCGAAGGTCATCAGCTTTGGATCAGTCTTGCTAGCGGGATCTAATAGCAGCACCGTCTCGTTTGCGGTGCTTCTTTGAGCCCATGTCGCCCTGACAGATCCGGGCGACAATGGAAAGAAGTCCCACTTACCCCTAGTTGTCCCATGATCATCAGTGTGAGGGGAATTGGGATAGCTCCCTGCAATGCGATAGTTTTTCCAGTCGAACGCCAGCCAAGGGTATCCGTCGTGAGCCGTTCGGTCCTCATCAAGCGCTCTCAATTTTGGCCTGAAGTGGTCAACATGCCAGTCAGAGACGGCATCGGGAGCCTCAGAGTACCAGCACTTATTGTGCGACATCTCGAGAAGAGCGTTTTTCACCTCGCCCCAGATTGCCACTCTGCCATCAATGTAAGCCTTTCTCTTGGCCTTCGTATCGAGTTGATCAAGGGCGGCTTGCAGTGCGGCAACTTTTTCCAGCCAGCCTGCTGGAAGCTTCGTTTCATCTTGGAAAACGTAAATCATGTCTGCTCGCCCTTTGGGGCCATGATCTCGGCGAGAATCCGCTTCGCGACCTTATTACGCTGCGCAATCGTTTCAGGCGAAAGCGCTGCCCGCCCTTGCTGCTTCAACTCCGTTAAAGCTCGAAGGAACAATTCGTATTCCGGCTCCCGATCTTCCAGAACAAATCCCAGTCTCCTCAGCCGTTCGCTTAGTTCCAGAAGGCGGTGTTCTTGGAGGGTGGTGCGTCCATGCAGGCGAAGAAGACTGTTCCGCTCATCAAGCTCACTCTGGGTATCGGGATCCAGTGTGGTTGGAAGGCCAAACACCTGAGTCAGAATGCTGGTAAAGCCTAGTCCGCGGGGATCGACCTCCGGCGGGCTCGCGGTGACAGTCCCTGATTTGGAACGTGCCATTACTTGGACTTGTGACGCCTTCAGGCTTCCAATCGTCAGCGGATCATGGGTCGTAAGAATAATGTGACTTTCGCCGCGCTGCGCCACGTCCTTTACCAGATGAAGATAATCCCATTTCCAGTTCGGATTAAGGTGTGTGTCGGGCTCATCAAGCAGAAATAAGCTCTCGTCTTGACTCGTGAAGCGCATAAGCCCAAGGACGCTCAGAAGCTGCTTTTCACCATCACTAATCTCGTGGAACGGGATTTCGCCAGTAACATCCTCTTTGTTGACCCAGATACGGACTTCACGAATTAAGTCGGAGATGTCTAGAGTTTCAAGAAGTGCAAAGAATGTCCTCTCGTCTTCAAATGATCGGGCTACGTCGTTGAGAGTATTTAGGTCCTTTAAGAAGATATAGATCTGCTCTTCGTTGGTTGGCTTCGCTCTGTAATCATCTTGCTCCCGTGCGCGATCAGCTATGGGTGCTAAAGCCTGATCCCAAAGTTTATCGAGGAGGGTCCGAACCAGCCCAGAGGAATTCCAAAATGTCTGATCGGTTACCTTCGTCTGGCCCGCTGAAGAGCTCCCGTCAGCCCAGCGGGGCTTACGCAGGACAAGCAGAGCACTGTCGAAACCTGTGATGCCCATATGCTTTTTTAGGAATGTCTTCGCCGAGTCTGATCCAAAGGCAAAATAACTTAGTAGCGCCAGTTGCCCGTAGGCTGGTCTGCAGTAGAACAGCCGGCGAAGATCCAAATTTTTGATGTCCGTCGCAGAGGACTTAGGGGAAATTACTCTCTTGTAATATCGGAGCTGATGCCTGTCGAAAAGCTGCTCGAGCCGTCTGCTCGATCCGGAATAGTAGCCAAATACGTTTGCAGGAAGGTAAGTGGACTTCTTTAAATTGAAGGCAGACCGAGTTGTCGGATCGCCGTCAACGCGCACAGAAAACGTGCTTTCATCGGCTGAGTTTTCAATCTCGATCCGGTGCCCGTGGCAATTATAAGCGAGAGCATATGAGAACGGCGTCTGCTCACCGAGGTCCAAGTCGCGAAAAATGGTGACCAATGCCTCAATTACATTTGACTTCCCGGTTCCATTTTCACCGACGATGACAGTTGATAGCTCACCCTCATCAAATTTGATCTCGATATCGACGAGATTCTTAAACTGACCAAGCTTTAGCCAATCAAGCCGCATCTAGGACCACCAAATCGTCTTGAGTACGGCCGATTGCCACGTCTCCTCGAGCCATTTCTAACCGTAACTGCTTATAAAACTCGTCGATCACCATTTCGCTTTTACGCCAAAGATCCTTCGCGGAAGCCGTGCCGCCCATGTCTGCGAGAGTCAGTTTGAGATAGTCGGATGCGACATCCGCTCTCCTTTTTTCAGCCACGAGCGGTCCTTTCCTGATCGTGCGTGTTTCGGTCTCGGGTGCTAGGCCACGCCGATGCCGTGGGGCGGCATGGGTGTTTTTCGCCTGCTTGATCCGATCAAGCAGGATATTCGTGGGCTCGTCGTCCGGTGAGGGCTTTACGAGTTCGCCCCGGAACGCCTTGGCGAGGACAGCCTTTTGAAGTTGTCCCAATGCTTCAATGGCTTCGCCGGCAGTGGTTCGCAGAGCTTCGATCGCTGTAAATTCTCGATCAATGAAGTCCGCAGCTCTTCGAAAGTCGCGGCCTGGAGGGATTGGAATGGGCAACCCGCGAAGGGTGCTGCCGCTTATTTTCGGCATGTTTCCGGCCGTACCGGTGGCGTGTGCCCGCACATATCGGCGCGCGGCAGCGGAGTTGAGGTAGCGCCAGAGATACCGGCGCCGGTCGGCGTCGGCGACTCGCAAGCGCATCATCAGATCAGGGTAGATATAGGTCTGCTCTGGTCCGTCGAAAATCGCCGCGGCACCGAGATGCTCGAGGGCATTAGCGCGCTGAACCAGGAGATCACCAGGCTTCAGCCAATATCTTGAGTCATCGCTGGGTCGCTCATAAATTCGCTTCACCGCGGCCTCGTCGAGCCTTAGATATCCCGACGTCGTCGCAGTAAGTCGCAGAGCTAATGGTCCGGTGGCATCGGGGCCCGTTTTTGGCGACCAACCGTTCGTCGGGCCTTCATCCACCAGTTCGATCAACGGCATGTAATCCGGACGTCGCCCGCCTTGGCCGGCGTCCTCCTCAAACACCTTTCGAAGCACAGCGTCCTTATATTCCTCGCTGGCCGCAAGCGCCCCCTGAATGCTGGTCTGAGCTATCCGGGCCCTATTCTGATAGGCCGTAACCGCCGCTGCGATCCGGCGCTGTTCATTCGTAGGGGGAAGGCTGATCTTCGTCTGCTGGAACGTGCCTTTGGTGATGTGTCGGAGCCCGACACCGCCGTGAGCCTGGTCAATGAGCTCGTCTAACGTCTCGTTGATTGCGTGCTTGAAAAATATCGGGTCAATCAGATCCCGATCAAAGTCCATCCGAAAGATATGCTGATTCAACACGGCGGGCCCGCCGTCCCACAAGTGGGCGCCGAACGACGTTCCTGGGGTGCCCGACCATGCAAACAACAGGTCGCCATCATTAACGGAGAACCGGTCCTCGATAGGCCCATCGAAGTAATTGAAAGCCGCGGTCGCCCTATTGAGATTTTGAATCCTGACGATCGGTCTTCCCGTCTCAGTCCACTCTGACGGCTTGAACGCACGCCCGTTTATAAGTTCACAAATGTCACCAATCGGCACGGTTGCCCAGTGTGGTGGAAGCGAAGTCATCAAACTTCACCTCCGTCGGCAATCAGCTCGTCATTCAGGAGGTCAATCTGCTCAATGGCGACACGAAGTAGCTGCGAAATGCGGGCAGCAAGCTCCTCGGGTTCCGCCGTCGTATCCGGGTTTTCCTGATCGGTGCGGAGCCAAGCAATATCTAGGTTGTCGTCGCGAGCAGCTATCTGCTTTCGCGTGAAACGTCGGAACCGACCCTGTTCACCGAGGTCCTTGCGCTTACTTGTTCCAAGAGGATCCGGCCCGAAACACGCCTCGAACTCCGCGAAGTGTGAGGGTGCGAGTGGCTGCTTTTTGCCAAACGCCGGCATGCCGGCCCGCATATCGTAAATCCATGTCTCTTTGGTATTTCCATGAGGCTTTTCTCCTCGTGAAAAGAACAAGACGTTCGTCATCACGCCTTGGGCATAGAAGATGCCGGTGGGGAGCCGAACGATCGTGTGCAAATTGCATTTTTCGAGAATGTCCTGACGAACCTTTCTCCCGACGCCATCTTCGAATAGCACGTTGTCTGGCAGTACGACCGCTGCTCGACCTCCCGGTTTAAGGCCAAGGTAGATGTGTTGCAGAAATGCGAGTTGCTTGTTGGCTGTAGGGAATGGAATGTCGTGGCGCTGTCTCCGAGCGCCTCCGGCCCGGGCGCCAAAGGGCGGGTTGGCCAAGATGACGTCAGGCGCTGTCAACTGAGCGGAGTCAGCGGTCAGCGCGTCACCCATAATCAGCCGCAGATCCAGCCCATGCAAAAAGGCGTTCATCAGGCAGATTCGGTATGTGCCCTTCTCGATTTCCATGCCTTCAAAACGAGGCTTTCGCTTGGGCGCGCTCGACTTGGTCTGTTTGAGGAAAAAATCGTTAGCAGACACAAGAAAACCGCCGCTGCCCGCAGCTGGGTCCTGGATCAACTCGCCGCCCTTAGGTTGAACAAGGCGGACGATAGAATCAATGAGAGCGCGTGGGGTGAAATACTGACCGGCTCCAGATCGCGCATCCTGGGAATTCTTTGCGATCAAACCTTCATAGATGTCGCCCATCATGTCGGTCGAGATGGACCGCCAGTCGAGTCTATCTATACCGTCAATGACGGCTCGCAGGTTTTCACTGTGTGAAAACACAGTGGTCGGAAACGCATAGATTTTCCGAACACGATCGTCTTCTGCGTGACCGCCGAGGAACGTCAGAACATCTCGATAGTGGGTGAGAAGGTCACCCCCGGTGTAACCAACAATATCGTCCCAGCGATACCCAAGCGGTATAAGTTCCTCGGTGTTGTTTTCCGCAGCAATCTTGAGGAACAAAAGATAAGTTAGCTCAGATATGTACTCATGGTAACTAACGCCGTCGCCCCTGAGAACGTGACATAAATTCCATATCTTTTGAACGATGTTACCGTATTGCAAATCCATGGCCCCCGGGTCTTATCGATGTATTGCGGACTAAGCAGGCCTTCTTTGCCGCGCCGAGGTGTATCTTCCTGCACCCCGATCAGCTGCCAAGTCACCAAGGTTATGAAGGCGCAGCAATGGCAGAGCCGGCAACTTCACCGTAAGCTCAAGTCTTCCACCAATCGCTTCGACATAGCTCCGGAGCGTCGACAAACGCATATCCGCTTGGCCCTCGATCTTCGAGACCGAAGGTTGTTTGATGTTGAGCGCGGTCGCAATGTCAGCCTGAGCCTTTCCCGCAATCTGGCGCAGTTCCCGGAGACCTTCGACTTCCTGCTTCAATTCCTTGCCCCGCTCTTCGCCCGGACGCGAAGCATAGCCCGTGAGCTATATTCGATCAATCCGAAGAACGCGGTAACCTGACAAGAGACGCGCGATGACGCCATACGAACCGGACCTTCCGGAGACCATCCAACTTTGGTCGTTCGCAAAGCTGATCCGAGCATAATGAATGAAGGGCAGTTTGGCCCCTGGAACGATCCGAAGGAGGCAAACCGGAGTGTCAACAAGCCCGGACATAGAAGAAATGGCCGTCACGGCCCCGGGGAATGGCGGGTTTCTGCCTAACTCGACATTCCTGGGCATGGTGGCGACCGGCCGCTTTGTCCCAACTTACGCCGTTGCTGTGTGGGCGGCTCGGCGCGTCCAAGCGGTCAATCCTCTTTCATGAACAAGCGACTGGTTTCGGACGCTCGAAATGTGCGGGTGAGTCAGCGGAAATGGATATCCTCATCAATGAGGAACGCTTGCGTTCGTGAACGAGCATGTCGATCCTGTGTTTGGGACGTCAACATAGAGTCGCCTCACGCACTGAGCGCTGTCAATGAGGGTGTTTGCCGACGGAGATGCATTATTCCCGCCCGTCCGTCCCATCAGAGAGCCGTCCCGAGGGCAACACTTCATCAAGAGCAAAGGGACTGCCGCGCTGCTTCGTCAGCGATCGGTTGTCGCTACCCGCTCAATACTTGAGGCCAGTTCATCCTTGCGAAACGGCTTGATGAGGCGTGGCAAAGTAGCGTCCAGGCCCTCGACCTCTGCGAAGCCCGATACGATGAGGATCGGCGTCTCCGCGGATCGCTGCCGCACCTCACGCGCCAGATCGACGCCGGTCATGCCCGGCATCAGGTGATCGGTGACCAGCAGATCGACGCGAACGCCGTCGTCCAGGAAGCGCAGCGCCTGTTCGGCCGACGATGCCTCGATCACCTCGTAGCCGAGGTCCGCCAGCATGTCCGCGGTGCTGAGCCGGACCAGTTCCTCGTCGTCCACCAGCAACGCCCGGCCGCTGAGCGGGGCGACCTGATCCTCTTTGCCCTTCGGTTCGGGAGGCGAGGCGATGGCGGCGCTCTGCGGCAGCCATAGCTCCATGTTGGTGCCCACCTCCAGGCGGCTGTGGATGACGAGCGCACCCCCAAGCTGCGAAGCGAGCCCATGGACCATCGACAGGCCCAGACCCGTGCCTTGGCCGATTCCCTTGGTGGAAAAGAAGGGCTCCACCGCGCGTGACAGCGTCACCTCGTCCATGCCAGTCCCGGTGTCCGCGACCGACAGGCGGATGTAATCGCCGGGATCAAGGCCGTGGACTGAAGGTTCGGCTACCCGTCCCACACTGGCCGAAATGCGCAGCGTTCCACCGTCCGGCATAGCATCGCGCGCGTTCACGCTGAGGTTGAGCAGCGCCATTTCCAGCTGGTTAGGATCGGCCATCGCTGGCGGCAGGTCGGTCGCCGCCTCGACGACGACCTTGATCTGGGGACCGGTCGTGCTGGACACGAGATCACCCATTCCGTGAACGAGTTGCGCGATGTCGACCGGCACCGACTGCAATGGCTGGCGCCGGGCGAAGGCGAGCAAACGCTGAACGAGCGTCTTGGCACGCTCCGCCGACTGCATCGCGCCCGCGATCAGCCGCTGTTCGCGTTCATTACCGAGGCGCTTGCGTTGAAGCATATCCAGGCTGCCGACGATCGGGGTCAGCAGGTTGTTGAAGTCGTGCGCGACACCGCCCGTCAATTGCCCCATCGCCTCCATCTTCTGGGCCTGTCGCAGCGCTTCCTGCGACATCATCAGTTCTCGCGTCCGCTCGCCGACACGCTGTTCCAGCGTCTCGTTGAGATCGCGAAGCTCAAGCTCCATCGCCTTCCTGGCAGTGATGTCGATCGCCGTGCCCGTGACGCGGATGCATCGCCCCTGTTCGTCGAACACGCCACGGCCCTTCGCAGCGACCCAGCGCACGACACCGTCTTCCTTGCCGATCGTGCGGTACTCGACGTCATAGAGCGCGCGGCGCAGCGGGTCGGCTGCGGCGGCATAGGCTTCGGCAGTCGCCTCGGCATCATCCGGGTGAAGGCCATTGTAGAAGTCGTTCATCGTGACCGGGGCATCCGCCGAGATCCCGAACATCGCCTTGGTTCGCGGCGGCCAATGAAGAAATTCCGTGCCGCCCTCGACATCCCAGAAGCCGACCTCGGCATTCTCGGTCGCGAGGCGCAGCAAGGCCTCGCTTTCGAGCCGCGCCTCATCGGCTTCGTGCTCGGCGGTGCGGTCCCGAAACATCTTCACATAGCCGCCATGGTCCATCGCCAGCGGCATCATGAGTCCCGAACCCCAGAAGCGCTCGCCGGTCTTCCTGCTATGCCAGCGCTCGTTGACGGCCCGACCTTCCTGCCGGGCACGCGCCATTTCGGCGGTGAAGACGCCGGCGGCCAGGTCCTCTTCCGTGTAGAAAAGGCTGCCGGGCTGCCCGAGCGCCTCCTCGCGCGAATAGCCGGTCAGGCGTTCGGCACCGCTGTTCCAGCCGGAGATGACGCCCTTTGCATCCATCGTGACGATCGCGAAGTCTTCGGCACCCTCGACGATCTGCCGATAACGGGCCTCACTGCGCAAGGCGATGAGTTCGCCGCGTGCCCGCTCGATGACGAGCCCGGCGGTGTGAATGACGAACTCGACGATCTCGAGATCGGACGGCAGCGGCTCGCGCGGCTCACGATGATACATCGCGAACGTGCCGAGGACGTCGCCGTTCGCCGACCGTATCGGAGCCGACCAGCAGGCGTGCAAACCGTTGTCGCGCGCCAGATCACGGAAGTCTGCCCATAGGGGATCATTCATGATGTCGTTGACATAGACTGGCTCGCCGCGGTGGACCGCGCTGCCGCACGATCCGACAGCGGGACCGATCGCGATGCCGTCGATCGCTTCGTTATATGCCTGCGGCAGGCTCGGAGCTGCGCCATGGCGCAGGTGCCGGCCGTCCTCATCGAGCAAGAGCACCGATCCCAGCACTCCCGACTTCGACAATCGCTCGACCGTGAGGATGATCGCATCCAGCGTCTCCGCCAGCGGTGCGTTACGCACAACGCGTTCAAGGATTCTGCTTTGCGCCGCAGCGAGGTCGGCCGCGCGATCCCGCGCTTCGATCAGCCGCACATTCTCGATCGCGATCGTCGCGAGCTGCGCCAGGCTCTCAAGCCGTTCGATCGTGGCGGCATCGGCGGTTCGCACCGTCGACCAATAGGCCCCGAGCGCGGCGATGGGATCAGGGGCGCCGATCGGCGCGATCACCATGCTGCGCACGAAGGTATCGCGGTACAGGCCTTGCGGCACCCGATCGTCGTTTTGCGCATCGGCGATGGCGATCGTCGCGCCATGGCGCATCGCCAGCCCGGAGACACAGCCTCCGGCCTCGAACCGGCGCCCGCACCACAGTGGCCCGATCGCATCCTCCGCGACGTAATGGCACAATGCGCCGTCCCGCACGATCACCGCGATGCCGTCCGCCCCGATCGCCGCGCGGGCAGTGCGGCGAAGGACATCCACGACATCGTCTATAGACCGTGCGGCAGCGAGCTGGACGCTGGCCGCTATCAGGAACGAGGCGGTTTGTGCGCCTTGCTCATCCTCCGGCATGATACTTCCGATCATCGTCGTTCCTCACCTGGAGTATCGCTAGTCCGTACATGGATCGAGCAGATGCGATACCGGCAATTCAGACGATAGACGGTTACGGGTTTGAGCGACATCGCATAACTGGTCGGCGTCTATCAAAAAACCGGACATTCGACGCTTTCATCGCGAAGGGCAGGGGCGTCACACATCGTGCTCTTTGTTGCGAGACCACGCTCGGTTTCTCACCTCGTATGGGCGCACGAGGCGTACAGTCGAGTTCACGATCCGCGAAGCTATGGAAGGAGGGGGAGCGCGGCAGATGTGTGTCAGTGGTAAGTCGGACCGCTGATCCCCAGCATTTCCCGTTCCGGCAGACGATGGTAGAAACTCGATCTGAGAGGTGTCGATCATGAAAGACGAGTCGCGATCTTCGGATGAATTTATGTGCCGTGACCAGACGGAAGATGCGCCGCTGTTTGCTTCCGATTGGCTTTGGCGACCGTGGTATGCCAAACTGTGGTGGTGTACGATACCCCTCTACTGGGGCGGACGTATGGCCTCGGTCAAATTTCCTGTTCTTTCGAGCTTCTACGATTCCTTGCTAGCTGGCTACCTCGCGATTTTCTGTAATCCGTTGATCATATTGCTTCTACTGGGCTTCGGCTTTGTTCGTGCAAAGCTGAATCGAGGCGATTGGGTGATTACGCCTGATGTCCCGGAGAAAATGCTGCGGCCCGGTGACCTGTCTGATCCGTATACCGATCCGACGGACCCGCGGTCTGGTGTCCGGCATCTTCGACATCTGGGTGTACTGAAAGACGGAAGTCACTGATCCCTCCTGGACTTGAAGGACGGATCACCATCTGTCGGGCCACCCGCAGGATCGAGCGACATTCTTCCGGTTCGAGCAATCGAAGACTGCTCCATGGATGTGAGCGGCGCCGAGGGATCTAGGACTCCTCGTGCTGCATCCGCTTGCTCCAAGTAGCGGTTACGAAGTCCATCGTTTCCGAGAACTTTTTCTGCAAGATAACCTGTAAAAACTGTAGCTGGATTGGTTGAGCGGGCGGCTGCTCGTTCCGCCAAGGCGATAACATCACGAACATTGTAATTTACGATGTCAAGCGAGGAGCTCCCAGTCTCGGCCGTCGCGCCTCGGTCGACGCTCTCTATACCTATACTGCCGGATGTACGGCCAACGGTGCCACCGGTTGACGTTCGACCTTCGGCACCAGATGTCCCTCCGCCGCGCGATGCGGACCCGCTGATATTCCCGGAGATGCTTGTCGCTATTGACGCCGAATGTTCGGCGGATCGCGACAACGAACGTTGCCATCCGGTCTGCGCCATCACTGCGCTCACATCGCGCTGGATCGTATCCGCGACCTGCGGCTTGAGGCGCCAGTTGCCCTTGCGGTCCATCTCGAACCCGCCGCGCAACCAGTTGGCCATTGCGGCATGCCCTTCGGCGCCACCACCAAGAAAGTGCTCGATCGTGTCCGGCCCGGCCTGCTTGCCGGCCTCGAACCGGGTGCTGGTGTCGTTGCGGGCGGACCGGGAAAAGCCGGTGCTGCTGGAGACGAGCAGATCATTGTGGGCAAAGCTGAAGCGGGCGTGGCCGCCGTTCGCGACAGCGCCGAGCTGGCTTTCGTTGATAAGGCCGGCTTTCCACATTGCCGCGGCCGTCTGAGGCGTCAGGTTGAGGTTGAGATCGCCATTCTGATCCATCGCGATCTGCCGCCGCGACAGTTCGATGCCATGCTCGTGGAGCAGTCCCCGCATGCGGGTCAGACGCTCGTTCTCGACAACTCGTGTCAGCCGCTCGTTGCGCGCACGATCGGCGATGCCGGCCGCACCGCCCTCGGCCATCTCGACCTGGTTCCCGGAAGTGCGCGACAGCGCCTGGATGAAGCTGTCGAGCCGGGCGGCCTCACGCACCGACACGCCGGCCTCTGCGGCGCCTTCGGCAAAACCGGCATTGTCGGCCTGACGTCGCTGCTCGCTGATACGCGCGGCGGCTTGCGTACCGTCGTGCCCGACCTCGCGCTGGGCATCGAGCTTGCCGGCACGCTCGGCGACGTCATAGCCGGCGGTCTCACGGGCGCGCCCATAGACGCTGCTGCCCTCGCGAGCGGTTTCCGCCGTCGCGCCATCGGCGGTGCCGACCTGCGTGGCGGCGGTGTACGTCTCCAGCGCGTTGAGCACCTGAGCCTCGTTGCGCCCGGTCGCTCGGCTTAGTTGCGAGATCGCGGAGGCGCGTGCCTCGCCCGACAGGGCGGTGATGAACCCGATCCGCCGCGACGTCTCTTCGACAGGAATCCCCAACATCGCTGCGGCCCGACGATGACCCGCGTTGCTGCCCGTTCGCCACGCCTGCTCGGTCGCGACATTGCCGCGCTCGGTCGCTGCGACATGATCGCCGGCTTGATCGCGCCGCCCCTCCATCGCACCGACCCGGACCTGTGCTCCAGTCAGGTCGTTGCGGAGCATCGCTTCCTGATCGAAGGCATTGGCGGTCAGCTTGGCAAAGGTCGGATCGGCAGACGCCTGCGCGATCACAGTGGACGCCTTCAGCGCGGCATCGTCCTGGGAATAGCCACCACGCTGAAAAAATCGCTCCGCACCCTGACGCATCATGTCATAGGCGCGGTTGTCGCCGAACGCCTTCCACTGCGTCATACCGTGTGTGAACGCGGCGAACGCTCGTTCGCCGGCCTGACCCTGACCGAAATAGGTCGTGCCCAACGACCGCAGCGCATCCTTGTCGGCGAAGTTGTGGATCGCGGTCGTGGTGGCATTCGCCCGGACAGCCTGTGCGACCGCCGGATCATTTGGGTCACGGCCACGTAGGGCAGGGGAGAGCCCACCCAACTCGCGGGCGGCGTCGAGCCCACCCATGCCGAACGCCGCTACACCCGGTGCGCCGCCGCCATGTTCGCCCAGCACTGCATCGGCTGCACCGAACGCGCGCGTCGTGCCGAAGGTCGAGCGTTCACCGAAGTCGCCGAAGCTGGACACCGCTGCCCGCTTCGCAAAGGTGCCGCCGGCCGAGGCCTGGGCCTCGAGCGCGGAGGCATAGCCTTCGCTGGTGCCGATGCCGGTTGCGGCAGACGTGCCTTGCGCCTGCGCCTGTAGCGAACCGCTGGTCAGCGCGGTGAAGACGTTGCCCGAGAAGCGGAAGACGGTGAAGACGAATGCGCCGGCAAGGCCTGCCGCGGCGGTGCGGAAGCTGCCGAAGATGGCGAGCGCTTTCATCGCTGCCGACGGGGCGAGGATCCAGGCGTTCGCGCCGAGATGGTTGGTTCGCATCTCCGCAAGCGCCGCCATCGCCCGCCCGAGCGTCAGCTGGTAGATTCCGGCATCGATCACGCCCCAGAGCGCCACGAAGACGAACAGGCCGAGCGCGAAGCTCGCGACGCGCAGGTTGATGGGGGTGAGGATGAACAGCATCGCGATCGGCACCATGAACAGCATGATCGCAAAGACCGTCGCGCGGATCGTCGGCATCCATTCGTTGGCGACCGACATGGTGGCCAGCCCGCTCGACATCATCGCCCGATTGGCCATGGTGCGTGCGGCCGCCGCTGGGCTGTCCTCGAAGAGCACGTCCCCGACCGTACGGCCCAGCAGCACGTCGGTGAGAAAGCCCTGCAGCGACAGCGAGGTCCCCATCATCATCCCGCCCATCTGGCCGAGGCGCTGGCGGCAACGCGCCAACTGACCCGCATGATCGACCGCATAGCCGGTGCGCTGGCAGATCTGGCGGGTATAGCTGTCGAACAGCGTCGGATCGGACAGCCGGTTCGAAATATGATCCCAGGCCTCGCTGCAACTTGCCGTGCGCCCGCCCTTCGCGGAGGCCGTGTAGATCGTGGAGTAGGTCGCGGGCCCCGCCATGGCGGCAAACGCGCCGGGCAGATCGGTCGTCGTGCGAAACAGCGTGTCGTCATCGACGCCGTACGCCGGCGAGACCCGTGCCACGGGATAGCAGCGGCGCACATAGTCGCGCAGCGTCGCGTCGATGAAGCTGTCGGTCATGGGGGCAGCCGGCGAGACGGCGTTGAGGAACAGATCGAAGCTATGGCCGCCCGCGCCCATTTCGAGCTTGGCATCGGGATCGAGCGTGTTGTCGTCGATGACCTCGGACAGCGCCCGCTCCATCATGTTGGTCGCGCCGGCCACCAGCACGATCAGGTTGGGCACATGGCCGACCGGCTGATAGGCGTTCCGCACCCGGTCATAGACGTGGACCGTGCCGGTGGTCGCGATCAGGCCGACGAACAGCCCGACACCGACCAGCATCTGGAAGCCATAGGCGACGAGCCCCATGCCCTGACCGCGCACGCTGGCGATCACCGCGCCAAGCGCGATGCCGACGACGCCGACGATCAGGACGAGGGTCATGTAGCGGGGATCGGCGAAGATCATCGCGACGAGGCGGAAGGCATCGACGGTCTCGGCGAAGCCGTCCCAGGTGTGGAAGCTGGTGTTCATCACGGTGCTCAGCGCCGCACGTCGGCACCGGCGGCGTCGCGCGCATCGCGATCCCGCTGGCGGACGAGCCCGGCATAGTTGGCGGACAGGTTGGCGGCCCCGAGCGCGGCGACATAGCTCTGCCGCATCTGCGCCCGCTGGCGCAGCACCTCGTCGCGAAGACCGCGCAGCTGCTCCATGCCCTTGGTGAGGATGCCAGTCTGGCAGAGGTTCGGACTGCCGGCGTCGAGGGCACCGGCGGCATTCGCGCCGCGCTCGGCGTTCGACAACGCGAAATCGATCGTCCGGGTGAGATCGTTGAGCATCTGATAGGCGAGGGTGAGCGCGACCAGCTCGTCGGTGTCGCCGATGACGGAATCGGTGACGCCTTCGCGGACTCCCCATTCGAGCATCCGGTAGATCGGCAGCGTGCGGACATTGGCGACGAACTGGCGTTCCTCAGTCGTGAGCGCGGTCCGGTTGCGGATCTTGGTCGAGATCGCCTGCATACGCTCGCGCGCGAGGACGAGAGCCCCCCGGCCCGAACCGTCCGGCGAACAGTCGTTCGCGGTCGCCGGAATGTTGAGCGCGCGGCGCTGGACGCGGCCGGTGAGAAAGTCGTCGGCGGACTCGCCGTCCTGGCGCGGGCAGGCGGGAATCGCCGCGAAGACTGGTACCTTGTCGGTCTCGCTCCAGCGCATGTAGACGTCGCCGACGCGCGCGCGCATCACGCCGGCCCAATCGCCGGCGCCGACCCGCGCCGCGGCATGGGCGAGCAACGATCCGGTCCGGAAGATATCGGTGACTTCGCGGGGACAGTTGGCGAGCGCGTCCTTCAGGTCTTCAGTCGGATTGCCCCGATTGGCCTGGATCTTCTCACGGCTCTGCTGCCAGCTCTTGGCGAAGCCCTGGCGGACGGACTTGTAGCCGGTCATCTCCTCGACGATGCCCGACATGTTGTCGTCGCCTTTCGCGATCTGGACCATGCGATTGGCGAGCCGGCAGTCGTTGACCTGGATCGAATTCAGATAGTTGGTCGCCGCCTCCATCTTCGAGATGACGTTGCCCATCTTCTCGTCGAGCGTTTCGAGCAGATACTGGAAGGCGACAGCGGGCGCGGCCTGGAGGATCGTCTCCAGCTTCTGGACCAGATAATCCGGGTCGAGGAACGACATGCCGCCAAGGAACATGTCGATGCCGCCGCATCCCGCCTTCACCTTGGGCAGCGTCAGGCTCATCAGATAATCGTCATGGACATCCACCCGACCCGACATGCCACCGGCGGTCACATAGCCGCGCGCCTGGTCCTCGAAACTGCCGGGTTGGGTATAGGTGACGTTGTCGAACCAGCTTTCCGCCCAGCTCTGCGCCTCGGAAGGCGCGGCGATCCCACACGACAAAAGGGCAGCGCAGGCGGTGGTGTACAGGCGAGCACGAAGCGACAGCATGTCGGCGATCCTCAGGAAGGACGAAAAGGGGACGCGGGGTTGCCCATGTCAGCGCCGCGCAGCGTGGATGGATGTCGGCGATGCGGCACCGACGATTCCGGTGAATTTCGACATCGCCCGCAGGCCCACTCCAGGCTTCAGGCCCGTCAGCATCCGGGCAGCCAGCCAGGCGTTGCGCGCAAGATTGGCGTCATGGTCGGTGCCAACGGCAATGGGGACGACGCGCGATGGATCGGCGATCGGGCGAACCCAGATGACGGGGTGCCCGACCCAGGGAAGACCCAGCCGACCCGAACGCAGCAATGCCTCGTCCTTGCTGAGGACGCGGACCTGCCAGCCATAGCGGGCGCGAAACGTCGTAAGTCTCGCCCAGGCGTCGGCGCACGGTACACATCCGGGTGCGCTGCTCATCTCGATCGTGAAGAGTGGTGCCTGGCTGCGCAGCGACGCGGCAAAGTCGGGTGGAAACGCGCGCGTTACCGGCACCCGGTCCAGCCAGCTGCGCATGTCGGTGACGGTCGTGACCGGGTGGATGGCCGCCCGACGCGCGGCGTCACCCGACGGCATCTGGGCGGTTGTCGGCGACGACAAACCGAGCAAAAGTATAGCCGTCAGGTTGAATGTAAGGACGATATGCCTTACTTTCGGCGGTGACGATCGGAGGTTCGCGATGACCATGTTGACGGTGACGGGCAAGGGCCAGATCACGCTGCGCAAAGACCTGCTCAGGCATCTGGGCGTCCATGCGGGCTCGAAGATCGCGGTTCGCAAGCTGCCGAACGGACGGATCGAAGTCGAAGCGGCGCGGTCGGATGGCCAGATCTCGGACGCATTCGGCATGCTCAAGCGGGAAGGGCAGCGTCCGGTCTCGATCGAGGAGATGAATGAGGCGATCGCTGCCGGCTGGACCGGCGAGCGATGAGGATCACCGCCGACACCAACATCCTTGTCCGGGCAGTCACGGAAGACGATCCGATCCAGAGCCCGATCGCACAGAAGCTGCTCGCCGAGGCCACCGTCGTGGCAATGCCTGTGACAGCGTTGTGCGAGTTCTGCTGGGTGCTCGACCGGCTCTACCGCGTCGACCGGGCAGACATCGCGCGGGCGATCCGGACGTTGACCAATGCCGCCAACGCGGTCGTCGACATGCCTGCCGTCGACGCCGGGCTCGCCATCCTGGAGCAAGGCGGCGACTTTGCGGATGGCGTGGTCGCCTACCAGGGCAAATGGCTGGGCGCCGATACCTTCGTGTCGTTCGACCGCAAGGCGATCAATCTGCTGGAACGCGGCGGCCAGGCGGTATTGCTGCCGAGCTGATCCTCGGACGGCGCAAGGTGCGTGCCGCATCATCGCCCCGGCTCCCCGACGGGATCGGCATCGTCATTCGCGACCCTGGGGTCGCGAGCACTCACCGGCCCATTGGCGAGCGCGTCGAAAAAGCCGCCTTCCTCGCCGGCGCCGGTCAGGAACTGCTGGGGCCGGATGTCGCCGGTGAGCAGCTTCACCGCCTGATAGGCGGTCTGGGCAAGACCCGGATAGGCCTCGATGCCGGTGGCGATCACCATCCGCTGTGCCGAGCCCCGCCGGATCACCATCGTGGTCGGCGTCACCGAGACGCCGAACCGGCCGGCCAGGTCCGGCCTGCGATCGATGTCCATCAGGGTGACCTGCCAGCCGGTTTCCTCACGGAACCGCTCGATGATCGGCCATTGCACGTGGCAGTATCCGCAGGACAGCCTCGAAAACATGACGAGGGCGAACTCGCCGGCATGGGCGCGAAGATAGGCGAGCCGGGTTGCGTCCTTCATCGCGCCCATCCGGTCGCGCGCCTCCCCGACTAGCGGGTTGGCGCTGCGCGCGTTGAGTTCGGGATGCTGAAGCATCGCGACCTGCGTCACCCCGGCAAAGGCGCGCGCCTTGCGCCGCGCAAAGTCCTGCAGCCGCCAGAAGTCGGTGACAGCATCAACCGTCAGCACCGTTGCCGCATAATCGCGCTGGGCTTCGATCAGCTTGCGGATCCTGGGCGGCGTCCAGGTCGCCAGTTCGGCCATGGGCGGGATGACCGGTTTGACGAGGTCGTCGGGTGCGGCCGGTTCCGCTACCGGCTTTGGTGGTGCCTGATACCACCAATAGCCACGCTGGTTGGCGCTCGCCTGTTGTGCCGGAGACGGGGCTGCGATCCCGGCGAGCGCGACCGCGATGACCGAAAGCTGCGGCTTCATAGCACCCGCTCCATGCGGGCGAGGCGGTCGATCGCGACCGGGCCATAATAGCGGCTGTCGAAGCCACGCTCATGGCTCGACCCGACATAGATGGTGCCCGGCAGGATACGGGGGCTGCCCGGATGCCAATGGTCGAGCCGCCGACCGTCGTGCGCGAGTGCCTTGCTCACCCCGAGCAGGTGTCCGTTGCAATAGTACCAGCCATCGGTCAGGCCACGTGTCATCGACGGCTTCTCGGTCACTGCGATGCGGTCGCCCGGCATGCAAAGCGCGTACTTTGTAACGGTGATCGGCTTCGGCCCCGCGATCGGGTGCGACAGGGTGAAGGTGACAAGATCGCCGCGCCGGATGACGCCGGGCGCGGCGCGGACCGCCCACGCATCGATCGACGGGCTCATCACCCAGGTGACCTGCGGGATCGCCCACCAGGCGGCGAGGCCGACTGGCAGGACGATAGCCATGCCTTTCCACAACCGTTCGGGCCGTGGCGGCTCACCAAGCCCGGCGCTGCCGAGCGCGACTGCGGCGCGCAAGGGGAGCAGCTTCACCTCAGGCCAGGCGCGCCTAGCGGTGTTCCAGACGGCGACGAGCATCGCGTACCTCCTCCTTGCCGCCGAGGCGAGCAAATTCATCGAGCAGACCGGAGAGCGCGGCGTCGCCATAGACGAGATGGGGGCTGCGCGGGCTGCCCTCCTCGCGCTCGCAGTAAGCCTGGGTGGGATCGCCGGGGATCATCGCCAGTGCCGGCACACGAGTGATAGCGTGCTGGCGGAAGACGAGAGGATCGACGATCACCTGCACGTTGCGCATCGCGCACGCCGGACCCGAACATCCGGGCTCGCGGCGCAGGATTTCGGCCGACAGTTTCGCCATCAGCGCAACGCGGGTCATGCCCCCCGGCATGCCGCGAAAGGCGAGCACGCCGCCGACGCGCTCGAGCTGGCTGGCATAGGTGCGCAGCGTCGTGACCGGCATTGAGGATGAGACGAACAGCACCGGCACCCAGCCGCTGGTGCCGGGCGCCGCGGCACCAGCGATCGCGGCCATGTCAGGAGCGGTAAGACCGAGTGCCTGGCCGAGCCGCTTCGCCATCGCGTCACGCTGTGCCGCAAGTGCCTCCCGGCCCTTCGTCACACCGCTTCGGGCGCGGTCGCCCATCGCCAGCAGTGAGGGGCGGCGGCGTAGTGCTTCGCCCGCGCGGCGCTGAATGGACGGATCAGGGCGTTGAGGCAGCGTCGGCGCAATGCCGGTCTCCGCCTTGCGACGAGCGGTCGCCTGCTTCAGCCGCTCCATTGCGGCATCGCCCTCGACGGACAGGCGTGCGCGCGCATCCGGCGGTTGCTGTGGCGTGGGCGGCACCTGCGCGGCCGCGCTTCCGGCGAGCAGCAGCATCCTACCGGCCCATCGTACGGGAATAGGCATCGATCCGATCCTTCATGTCGGTCTGAATCTGGCCCTGCGCGCGGGCCTCGATCTCGGAGTAATATTCGGAGAGATCCATCCGGCTGAAATCGAGCGCCTGGAACTCTTCCGCAGTGAAGCCCCGGCAATAGGGCTTCTTCGGCGTGCCCCAGCCGAGGCCGGCAAACGACTTCAGTTGCGGGCGACCCTGTTCCTGGATGATGCGGCCAAGCTTCGTGTTGAAGCAGCATTGGCCGCGCGCCTTCTGGACGCAGATCCCGAGAATCTTCGAGGCGCAATAGTCGCCAACCTCGTGGCACATGCCCGATCCCTTGAGCATCGCCGTTTCCATGTCCTGTTGGTCACAGCCCTGAAGGAGCACGTCGATCATGAGGTTGATCGCCACGCTGATCGCCAGACTGGTAGGGTCGATGCCGACGATCAGTGCCTTCGCACCCGCCGAGGCCGCCTGGGTCGCGGTCGCGCCGGCCTGGAAGGCGGTGTAGGCCGCCTTCATGCCAGTGAAGACGCCTTTGGCGACTGCGACGGTGCCTGCGGTCGACGACAGCGCCGAGCCGGAGCCGTCCTTGACGATTCTACCCTTGTCCTTGCAGCAGTTGGAGAAGGTCGTGTTCAACCCAGGCGGGCGGCAGCGGACGGCGCGGCCCGAGAAGATCTCGATCGTACCGGTGCAGTTGCCGGCCGCATCGGCCGGCCCGTCCGCCGGCGTGCCCGGATCGTCGACGACCGTTTCCTGCTCGACGCCGCCGCCCGGCGCACCAGGAGCGGTACAGGCGTGCGGCGAGCAAGTCGGCGCGGCATCGTCCGTCACCGAGGCACAGGAGAACTGTGGGCCGAGCGGGCAGCTATAGGCGCCGGCCGGATCGGCGACGCATTCCACCCGGTCGATCGGGCACTGCGCGCCACCATCCGCTACCGCATCGCAGATCGCGGTCTCGCCTTCATCAGTCGCATCGCCATTGCCGTTGCGATCGGCGGCACAGATCTGCGCCTGGGCCGGCGCAGTCGCGGCGACGGCAGCGAAGCCGGTAAGCGAGAGCAGCGCCAGCCGGTGGGGAAGCAGCCAGCGGATCATCGCGGCGCCCCCGTGCAGACGAGGTCCGCGCCGCCGAGCCGTACGGTCTGCATCATCACCGCCGCTTCCGGGAAGTCATCGAGACAGCCGCAGGGCGAAACGACGTCTTCACCGGGGCCGGCCGGACAGACATTCGACGCGGTGCAGGCGTGGTAGTAGGTCTGCCAGCCTGTAGCCTGGATCTGCCGCGCCCCCACGACACCGTCCGCTGTCGCGGCGGTGTTCGCGACCGGCGCGCGCGTCTTGCACAGGGTCTCGCAGGCCGGGACCGAGCCGCGGTCGGGAAGCCCGAACGCCCGGGTGGTCGTTGCGGTCGCTCCATCGGAGCCATGCGTGCGATCGGCGAGCATCGTCTCGGTCGAATGGTCGATGATGAAGGCATCTCTTTCGAGGTTGGGCTCCGGGGTCAGACCGCTACGGACGACGCAGGCATAGCGCCGATCCTTCCGGAAGAAGTCGCGCGTCACGCTGACGCTGCACGCGCCAGTGCCGAATGCACGAGTCTGCTGGAGCGGCTTGAACCCGGTGGCGATGCCGGATTGCACGGTGACGACATCGTCGACACGTTCGTCGGTGAGGCGGCACGCTTCGTTCCCGGCATAACCGGCGCAGGAGTCGATGAGGCGCTCCGACGACTGGCATTGCGTATCGATAGTGGCCGCGATTTCGGCGAATGCCTCGCCCCGGCCACCAACTGCGACGCGCAGCCAGATCTCGTGATCGCCATTCGAGAGATAGGGCAGCAGATCGAGATCGGGAGCGCCATACCAGGTCCGCTTACGCTCGCAGCGGTTCGCCGGGGTACCGCTGCCCATCCAGTTCCAGGGATCGGCGACGATCAACCGCCCGTCGATCCGAAGCTGCAGCCAGTCGTCCATGAAGTAGCGCGAGAGCCGCGAGCTCTTCAGCCGCTGAGCATCGCCGACCCGCAGGGTCATGCGGAAATCGAAGAGCCGGCAGTTTCCCCCGCTCAGGCTATCGTTGGCCGGAGACCCGAGCTGGAACAGCCGCGTGTCCGGCGTCGGCGCCAGTGTGGCATAGCCTCCGCTGACCCGCGCAATGATGGCGTCGGGGTTCACGTCGGCGACGCGGACCTCGCGTTCGACCGTGCAGCTGGCGGTCGTCTCGAAACGGTCGCGCCCGGCCAGCGATCCTTTCAGCGACTGGAACACGCTGTTCGACCGGGATGCGGCAAACGCGTCGCCGGGGATCGCCGACGGGTTGGCGCGATAGGTCGTGGCGGCGAGGTCGGGCGCGGCGGCGCACGCGGTCGTAGCGGCACCGGTGTAGCGGATCACCGGACCATCGATCGACGCCTCGGCGACGCCGATGCGGGGATCGACGCTGGTCAGCGCCCCGACGACCCCGCCGCCGAGATCCTTCAGCACCGAAGGCAGATTGCCCATGACGAGGTTGGCGCCGCAGCTTCCATTGACACAGTAGCAGCCCGCCAGCCTGGTCAGGTCGGTTTCCGCCAGTTTGACCGCCCCGCCGGACCCGATGTCCCATCGGTAGTAGCGGCAGCCGTCCCAGGTTCCGGGCGCGCAGGCGACGACGCCATCGGCGCACACCCCGGAAATGGGGAAGGGCGCGGTCAGGCTGGAGTCGAAGCGGCCATCGAGATCGCTGTCCCGCGCGACGGTGAGGCGGGCGATATCGCCGGTCGCGCCGGGCTGCACCATCAGCTCGAGCATCGTAGCCGTGCGCCGGCAGGCGATATCGGCCGTGAAGCGGGCGCGCTCGTCGACCGTCGCAATCGGCTGGCCGGCCAGGCCCGGCGTCACATAGTTGCGACGCAGCGCCTCGCTGTCGCCCGAACGCCCGCGTGTCGCGGTGGCGGCCGCTCGCGCGCGATCCTCGACCGTTTGCGCAGTGGCATTCATACTCGAAAGCACGAATCCGAGACAGCATGCCAGCACGACCGACGGACGACGGGACGGGGGAAGGGGGCCCGCCGCCGGCGGCCGTGCTGGTGGTGCGATACCGGGCAGGGGATTTCCCGATACCGCACCGCCCCCGCACGCGCCCGGACAGCCACCATGGCTGTGGCGGGCAGACCCGGGCACATCCCGGACGCGCGCGAAGAGGAGGGGTGATCGCCGCTCAGGGCGTGGAGATGCCGGCACAGCAGATCACCTTTTCGAAGAGCATGAATTCGGCATTGTCTTTGCCCGGAGCGTGCTTGGCGCTGGTCCACAGCGAACCGGGCCTACCGATGTTGACGCATTGGCCGCCCTTCACGGGCTCCATCAGCTGGAGCTTGTACCGCGACTTGGTCCAGATCGGCTGGGGCCGGAACGAGCAGCCATCCTCGGACGAGATGGTCAGCGCGCCGAGGCGGCCCATCAGGAAGGTGCCGCGCGCGGCCAGCCCGGCCCAAGCCTCGACGGAATCTCCGAAATGGATGTCGCCGGCGATCGGATAGGTCGCGCCCCAGCTTCCCATGCACCAGAAGAGCGGATCGATGACCTTGCCCGCTGCCGCCGCGGCGCTGTCGGCCATGCAGGCGAGACCGGCGGCCGGATTGCCGAACAAGACCGCCTCGGGCTGGACGATCGCGCCGAGCGTCGCCGACCGCCAGGTCGGCAAGAATTCGGTCATTAGCGCGACGTCGAACCCGTCGTCCTCGATGCACGGCAGGTCGGTGAACATGTCGAGCATCTTCCAGACCGGCGCGACATAATAGTGCATCTGCGCGAACAGCTTGCGCGTGTTGGTCCCGTCTGACAGGCTCGTCTGGCTGCCCTGGAGGCGGCCATGGGTGTTCATGATGTCCGCGCCCAGCGCCATCATGCAGCCGGGTTCGGTCACGACATCGACCATGCGATTGGGCGACCAGAAGCTGACCTTCACCCCGAAGGTGAACGTCGCGCCCTTCCGGCACGCACATAGCGGCTTGGCAGCCGTCTGCGCATCTAGCGCCTTGCCCAGTGGATCGGACTGACCGACCTTCACCCCGCCGATCGTGATCGGGAAGATGCAGCTCCACCGCACCTTGGTGATCGGGTTGAAGGCGCCGCTTTCACATTTCGACGCCCGGGCCGGGCTCGCGGCACCGAGCAGGGAGAAGGCGATCATCGCTGCGCCGATGCGCAAGCTTGTTGCGAGACGGCTCATCGCCGACCTCCGGCAGGTTCGAGCCGCACCTCGGTCAGCTCCAGCTTCTGGCCGACCTGGCGGACGATGACGGGTGCGACCGTGAGGCCGAGCCGCTCCTTCACCCGCGGCTCAAGCAGGAAGATCGGTCGCTGTGCCTTCTCGGACAAAGCGACCGGATCCGCGCCCTTGCCGGCGGCGAGAAGGATGAAGTCGGCCGGCCGGGCCTGTGCCACCGCCCAGGCAAGATCGCGTGGTGTCACGACGACCAGTCGCTGCGGCAGGGTGACATAGGCCAGCGGATTGAAGGTGAAGCCCTTGGGGTAGACGATTCGGCCATCGGGCGTGCGAATGTCGATCTCGAGAATGTGGAAGGGAACGACCGTACGCACCCGCGATTGCGCGGCGGGGGCGAGGCTTGCCGCGCGCATCGCCGACCATCTTTCCCGCGGACCGAACTTCGAGGCGATGTCGGCCGGCTGACGACCGACCCGCGCCTCGATTTCCGACAGCGCGTCGGGTTCGACGATCGGCCAGGTGCGCCCGATCGTCGTCGTGTCGGCGACGGCGGGCGAAGCCAGCAATCCGAGCGGGATCGCCAGGATGTTCAGCCGCAGCGACCGGGTGATGGAAGGCTGTCCAGCGCTCATCGCGGCAACCTCCAGGGACGATCGTGATCCGCACCATCGCCGATCACCGCAGCGACACTGGCCAGCGCCGCGATCAGCGTGACGCCGAGCACTGGCACCCGGAACGCGCCGAGCAGATCGTCTCCGAGCAGAAGCAGGACGGACTGGATCAGCAGCAGGCCGTCGGCGGCGACGACCAGTCGGATCGCGCCTTGGCCGGGCCGCGCGGACAGGATGCCGTTCATCGCGCCGCCTCCTTCGTCGCGAAATGGACGAGCCGCCGAATGATCGTCGCCCAGGGCAGGACGACGAGGGTCGACATGGCGGCCGAGATGCCGACGAGCATCGCAACCTCGATTGCCTTGAGCGGCGAGAACCGAAGCGACAGGGCGACGGCATACGCGGCGGTCGCCGCGAACAGCGTGGCAGCCGTGATCGCTGTGGCAAGCCTCCGCCGGGCGCGGCGTTCGGTGCGTTGCATGATCCCAGCCACTTCAAGGGCGGTGGTGTGGATGATGAGGGCATCCTGGCGGAGCGCGGCAAAGTCCTTTGCCAGCGCGGCGAACGGATCGCGGTCGGATGAGACGGTCATCGCCCCCTCCACCGATAGAAGCGGGCGACGAGCACGGCCGTGATCGCCGACAGGCCGACGAACAGGAGGCCGCTCACCACGCAGGCCACGCCGACGCCGATGGCGACGTGGAGCGTTCTGGCGACCGGCTGGCCAAGCGAGAAACCAGCCAGCGCGACCAGCGCCACCATCATCACCGCCTCAAAACAGATCAGGCGGATGCGCCAGCGGGTCGCGTCGCGTTCGGCGCGGATCGCGACCCGCGCCTCGATCATTCGCTCGAGTTGGGCGTCACGGCTCCAGTCGAGCGGAAACTGGTCGGGGTGAGGCTTGCGGGCCATCACAGCGTCTCCATGGCGGGTGCGTTGTCGGGGCGGCCTGCGCCGAGGATCTCGGCTGGGTCGACGCCGGCAAGTTCGCAGACCGCCTCGAGCGGCGAGCGGCCGGCGCGGATCAGCGCCTCGAAAGCGGCGACCTCGTTCGGCGCCGATGTGTTGATCCAGTAGCTGAAGGGATCGACCACCAGCCGCGCGACGCCCAGGCCCAGCGGCGAGTCGATGAAGACCTCGGAGTAATGCGGCTTGTGGTTCCGCACCGACTTCAGCAGGTCTAGGACGAACCCCGAATAGTCGAGGATCTTGTTCTCGACCGCCTTGTCGTAAGTCGATCCCTGGAGCAGGAACCGGGTCGCGGCATTTTCGAGGATCACCTGACCGGTCCCACCGAACAGCAGCAGGTCGTTCATCGATTGAAGCACGACCCCGAAACTGCCCTGATATTTGCGAGCGCGGCGATAACCCTGGCCGAACGCCTCGGCGAGGCGCGACAGATCCTGGCCATCGCTGCGGGTCATGAACTGCGCGGCTTCGTCGCACAGCACGAAGCGCGGACGGTCGCGTGCCGACAGATAAAGCTCCTGCGTCACCGCGTTGACGACCACCATGACGATGACGTTGAAGAGATCGGGCATGCCCTTGAGCCGTTCGAGCTCGAGCACGACGAATTCATCGGCCGAGATGTCGAACGTCGAGGGGCCGTTGAAGAAGTGGCCGTAAGCCCCGTCCGATCCGAAGTCGCGCAGGTTGAAGGCCAGTTCGCGCGCCACCGGCACGAGATGCTCGACCCGGTCGAGACCGGAGGATGCGAATTCTGGGTAGGCGCCGAGCCAGGCGCGCACCGCATCGATGCCTTCCTCGGCACGGCCGCCATCGATCGTCCATTGCACGGCCGATTTCAGCAGGTTCCATTCCGAGGTCGTCACGCCCTTGCGGGTCGCCGCATTGGCCATTTCCGCCACGATCGCGACCGCCATGGCGATGGCGGATTGACGATCGTCGCCGTCGAGCGCGAAGCCCATGTCGAACGGGTTGAGGACGAGGCGCTCCTCGCCGATATCGATGTAGCGGCCCGAGCAGAGCGTACAGAGCTTGCGGTACGACCCGCCGATATCGATGATCCGGACGAGCGCGCCTTGCGCATAATATTGCTGGCAGAGATTGTTGAGCAGGAAGCTCTTGCCCGCGCCGCTCTCGGCCGAGACGATGAAATTGTAATTGTTGATGCGCGGATCGAAGAGGTCGAGCGTGACGAGCTGACCCTTGCGGCCCGCATAGAGCAGGGCGGGGCGACCGCCGCCGCGAAAGTCGGCCTGCACCGGTGCCATCAACACCGCCGCCTTGGCCGGCATGCAGAGATCGCGTTCGAGCAGGCGCAGGGTGCGCTTCTCGGGGTACAGCCCGAACGGCAGGCTCATCGGCAGGAGGACGGGATTGAGGTAGCTTTCCTCCTGCATCATCCAGGGCAGCGGTTCGGACTCCCACAACCGCTTGGCGCGGGCAGCCATTTCGCGCGCCTCGGCGCGGCTGCGGCCGAACACCCACATGGTCGGGATCACAGTCACGAACCGGCTGTTGCCGGCCTCGTCCAGAACCCAGCCGATCTCCTCGACCTGCTTGCCCACCTCGACCGCGAAGCTGCCCGCCGCCTTCTGCGCGGACAGGATTTGCGCGCGCTTGTGGATTTCGAACTGCGAATGATCGAACAGGATGTTGAGCGTCAGCAGGAACGGGCCGCCGATCTGGTCGCTGTCCTCGCTGCTCCCGCGCATGCCTCCCATCAACCGGTTCGCGCGCTCGGCAGTGATCCGCCGTGCAGGCGCGCGCGGCGTCAGGCAGCGCGCGACCTGGTTGCCGAAGAACACTTCCGGCCCTTCGAAGCGGAGATCAGGACCGGCATCGATGATCTGCTTGCGGATCGGACGTCCGTTCGTCCCGCCATCCGCGAATACGCCGGGCGCGGGCGTGAAGACGCCGTTGAAGATCCGGCGGTACAGCGCGACCAGACCCTCCGGCGGCATCCGCCGGATGCCGAGCCGCGAGAGCTGCTCTTCGATCTGGCGACGCAGATCGGCGTCCAGGGGAGCACGGGTCTTCACCGACAGGAACAGGCGGAAGTTGCGCAGCGGGATATGGTTGAGCGCCGGAAGGCCTGCCGTGCCGGCGCGCAGATACTCGGCGGTCCGCCGCGCCGATGCCTGGATCAGCGGATCGGGCCGGGTCTTGAGATCGAGGAACCCATCTAGCGCATCGTCGATCAGCGGATCGGCAAAGGCGTGAAGCTGCACCACCGTTCCGGCCGGGAAGGCGACGTTGAACAGCCCGACCAGCGCCTGGTGGACGTGCGAGAACAGATAAGCCGAGGGCGTCAGCTCCCAGGCATGGCCCCAGCCATCATCAATGCAGAGACAGGCTTCGCTTTCCGGATGCCAGGCGACGAGCGGCAGGAAATCGGAATAGCGGTCGCGGGCGACCGCGCGGTGCAGGTCCGAAAAGGTCAGGCCGCCGCCGGTGCGGGTGCCGGGCGCCTTCATCGGTCCTCTCCGAGGTCCGGCACGACGGGGGTCGGGATCGCGGCGTCCACCGGCTTGTCCCGGACCTGTCCAAGCACCGGCGCGCGCACCGCCGGGCTGACCGGATTGACCAGATAGTCGCCCACCACCCATTGCGGCGCATCCAGCACCGAATAGACATAGCGTGGCATGTAGAGGCGGTCCGGACGCTCGCGGTCGGCATAGGGCAGGATCAGCGTGCGGATGGTGCGACCAGGCCGGAGCATCGGCGTGACCGGCTGATCGATGAGGCCCTTCAGCTCCTGATAGACGCTGTCGCGATAGCCTTGAAAGGCGGTGGCGGGGACGCCCGCGCGATCGGTCCGACCGTGGGTCTGACCGGAGGCGGGTGCCGCTTTCGCCAGCATGGCCTTGTCGCGCGTCACCGCTGGGTCGGAGCGGGGCGTGCGACCGGCGACCGCGTCGGCATAGGCCTTGTCGGGGGCGATGCACTGGCCGTGGTCGCTATTCTTGCACGAGAAATTCTCGGCATAGGGCGACAGCGTCTGACCGAGCGACGCGCAGCCGGCGAGCGATGTCGCGGCGGCGAGCGGCAGCCAGATCGTCGAGCACGATCGTGCGAGCATGAAGGACACTCCATTGAAAGGGGGCAGGCGGCGCATCAGAATTTCACTCCCGCGCTCGCCTTGATCTCGAGGGTCACGCCCTCCTGGATCACGACGACCACGTCCTTGGCGGCGCCGACCTCGACGATGGGACCGGCCTGGCGCGCGAGATCGAGATAGAAGTCGGCTAGCTTGTCGGAGGACTTGCCAAGGCCCCCGGCGATGCCGCTCTTCGCCGCATCGCCGGGATCGAGCGTGCGGACATTGCCGAGCGCCGAGGTGGCGGTGCTGCCGAACGTGCCCTCGACGGTCTGGCTGATTCCGGCGATCGTGCCGGCGATGAAGGTGCGGGCAAGGCTCGCGCCGGCCCGGGTCACCACTTTGCCGGACAGGCCCTTCTTGCCGTCGGTATCGACGAAGAAGCCCTTGATTGGCTGATCGACGACAGAACGCTCGTCGAAGTCGACGCAGGACAACGACACGAGCTGCACCTCGACGCGTTCCTTGGCGAGGCTTCCCGTCGCATTGCCGACGACGAAACAGCCCGAGAGGTTGGCCTTGACGTCATTGGGCAGCACGGCGGGCGCCTGGACGCGCGCGATCAGCGGCTCGGGGTTGGACGTCGCGTCGCGGCTCGCCAGCGCGTCGATCCCGGTCAGCAGCCGCGCCTTCATGAAACCAGGCGGCAAATAGATCGTCCGGGTCTTTTTTTTAGCGTTCGCAGCCGTGGTGCCGCCCGCACCGGCAGCAGCCGCGATCGGTCCCGTCGCGCTGCCGATCCCGCCGACCGTCTTTTCGACCGGCGGTGGTGGCGGGGCGGGCGGGCCGACCGGCGCGGGCGGCGGCGGAATGTCTCCCTTGGGCTCGACTGCGGATGTGTCCGGCGACGGCGGGAAGGCGGGGGCACTTCCCGGGAGCGCCGGCGGCAGATCATCGCCTTCCGCATTCATGCCCGGCGGCAGGCCGTTCAGACCAGGTTTGCTGCCCGGCACCACCCGACCTTCCTCGATCGCGGTGATGCGTTCGCCGAGCAGGTTCTGCCCGTCGAGCACCTTCTTCAGGTCGCCACGCAGCTTCAGCTCGAGGCTGTCGCCGCGAAGCCCTGCACCCATGTCCATCTTTGAGGTGGCGGGTGCGGTCTCGACCGCGTTGCCCGAGCCGTTCGACGCCGTGTACAGCCCGTATCCCAGCGCCGCGACCGAGACCGCGACGCCCAGTTGCTTGGCACGCAGTCGCGCCCTGGCATCCATCGCTGCCCAGCGCGCCTTCAGGTCGAGGAGTGCTATCCCGGGCGCGGAGGTCGCCGGCGTCGCCGTATCGGCCGAGCCGATATCCGTGTCGTGGCGATCGTTCACCGAACGTCTCCCCGACGAACGACGATCACCCGAGCGGTATCGCCGGGCCGGAGCACCAGCCGGTCGGCACTGACAGCGAAAATCCGCGAACCCAGCCGGCGGTCGAGCAGCACCCGCTCGTCAAGCTCGACCGGCGCGCTGGCCGACACGAGATACTCCGAGGCGGAGAGACCTGCGCCATCGATCTCGACCCGGCGGCGTTCCCGCAGGGTCGCGCCGGAAAGGTCGGCCAGCCGGATATCGTTGGCCTCCGGCGCGACGGGGGTGAAGCTTGCCGGTACGCGGTCCTGCAGCATCGCCAGCGTCACCGAGACGGCGCGTTCCTCCTCGACCAGCGGTCCGAGCAAATCCTGGTTGGCGCGGGCGCGCTGGGTTGCGCCGGGAACCAGCAGGACCGTCTGCGCCGGGATGTCGGCGGGCTCGGCATAGAGCGGGTAGATCGCGCCGTTGCACGAGACGAAGAATTCGGATGGCGTCGTCACGAAGGCGCGAGTGACCTGGCCTGCATCATCGGTTTCCGTGACCAGGAACTTGATCCAGGCGTCGGCGCCCGCCTTTTCGACGGCGAGTCCCTTCTCGGCCGAGAACTTCACGTCCTCGATCTCGCCGCCCTGACAGACGACATGGTTGATATCGCGGTTGGAGAGCCGGATGGTGCTGCGCTGGTCGGGCAGCGCGGTGATCGACTGCGCCATCGCCGGCGCGGTGGACATGAGCATGGCGATCAGCGCCGCAGGCGCGGCCGTGCGATTACCGGAGTTCGGCATCGAATTTCTCCTCGGTGAGGCGGGTCAGCCAGAAGCGGCCATTGTCGATCGTGAAGCCGATCCGGAGCGTGCCCCGGAACTTGCGCACGACGCCGCCGATCACGCGGACCTTCTCGACCGGCACGACGATCTCATGGTCGCTGAAGGTGACCGGCTGGTCGGGGCGGATATAGGTCGCGATCGAGAGCGTCGGATTGTCCGCCAGCTCGTCGAGCACGCCGTTGAAGCTGTCGCGCAAACCATTGAAGGCGGACGGATGCGCGATGCCGAGCAGCGCCTGGAATTGGGTGTCGGCGCTGTAGGCCGAATAGGTGCCGGCGAGCGCGACGATGTTGCGCGTCATCGCCTTCAGGTAATCGGCGGACGGCTTCGAGCCGGTGACGTAGAGGTCACCCCCGGAGGCGAAGGGCACGACCACCGTGCGGCGGTTCTGGTCGGCGCTGTAGACGACAGCGCCCAGCACTGCGGTGATGCCGAACAGCCCGGTGATCGCGAACTTCAGCAGCCGGTTTTCCTCGAAAAGGTTCGAGGACCCCTGCACGAAGCGGTGGATGCCGAAGGAGGCCGGCTTGCCGGTCAGCGGATCACTGTCCGAAGTCTGGCGATGGAAGAGGGACATGGCGCCGCTCACTCGAAAAAGCGGGTCTGCGTCGGACCCGGATAATGGGGGAAGGAAACCAGGCCCCAGCGCCAGGCGAGGTGGGCCAGGAAGCCGCGCGGCTTGGTCCGCTTCCACGGTATGAAAAGGAGAAGGGCGGCGATGAACGCCCAGCCGATCATGCCGCCGACGATGACCGCGACGAAGATCGTCGCCATCACCACGAGAAACTCGTCGGCCCCGAACCAGAGGATCTGGACCGGTCGGTGGAGGTATTGCGGCAGGCGTTCGTCCATCGCCCTTCTCCCCTGCTTCATCACCCCGTGGCGGGGCGGTTTCCCGGCGCCGGGATTGGCGCCGAGGACGGGGGCAGGGTGCCGATCGGCACCCTGCCGATCGGATCAGATCACCATGCCGAAGGTCTGCAGGATGGCGTCGGACTTGATGAGACAGACGGCGGCGACGATGGTCGGGATGCCGACCATGATGTTCGAGAACAGCCGGCTGACCCCGAAGAGGAAGGCTGCGACGCCGGCGACGAAGCCGAGCGGTCCCTTGACGCCCTTGTTCACGACGATGTCGTAGATGTCGTAACCGAGGTCACCGGCCGTCGGCGCGGTGAAGGCATGAGCGACACCCATCGACAGCGCCAGCATGGCGAGCAGGGGAACACCGACATTGGCGACGGGCATGGCGCGGCGCCCGAGTACACGGATCATGAAGTCACTCCTTGTTGTGGAGACCGTCCGGAAGATGCCTGGCCGCGGAGACGAGCCTGTCGTTCCCGGCCGGGCGGCGCGTCGGACAGCCCCCGTTTAGGCCCGCGCCCCCCGGCATTCCGGTCCGTCGGGCGGCAGGCGATGCGTTCTCGCGCGCCATGTCGCCGACGATTCCGCCATGAACCCTCAGGGCTTGCGCCCATGCTCCTGCGCGAGGAACGCCTCGAGTTCGTCCTGTCGGAAGCCGGAGACGATCCGGCCGCCGGCCACGATGGTGGGCGTGCCGCCGATCGCCATCCTTGCCACCGTCGCCTCGTGGGCGGCGAGGTCGGCCTTGCCCTTGTCGCAGGTCAGCAGCGGCTTGGGGGCGGCGCCCTTGTAGATGGCGGCGAAGGCGGCAGCGGGGTCGGGCGAGCACAGGATGTGCTCCGCCTTGGCCGCGGCTTCCGGATGGATGCCCGTGACGAAGAATACGAGCCGCCGGACCGGTTTTCCCTCCGCAGCCTTGGCCGCCCAGAAGCGGTCGAGCGCGCGGCAATAGGGGCAGTCGGGATCGGTGAACTCGATGACGGTCGGCGCCGTTGGTGGCCCGATGGCGAGTGCCTTGGCGGGGTCGATCGCCTTCAGGTGCCGCTGCGCTGCCGCTTCCTGCGCCAGCGCCGTGACGTTGATGCCGTTCTTGTCGTAGACCGCTGCGAACAAGAGGTGTTCGCTCTTCGGTGCGAAATAGACGATGCGACCCCCGGCATTGGCCTGATAGATCGGTCCTTCCACCGGCGATGGGCCGAAATCCTCGAACTGGAGGTTTGTGAAGGTCTGGTGGAGTTGCCTCTGCGCCAGTTCGGCTTCGCGGCTCAATTCGGCAGCGGACGTTGCCGTCGTTGCCTGAGCGTTTCCTGGCGACTGAGCCATCAATCCAGCCGCCAGCGTGAGCATGGCGGCAGCGGCAGAATATACGACCCGGCTCATTGCTCGGTTTCTCCGGCATCAATGGTCTCAACACCGAGCAAATCGGTGTCCACCAGAATCGTGCGGCCGATCGGGATTGTCGGTCGCCTTGGAGGGGGGGCGCGCCGCACGAGCACGAAGCCAGCGCCGTGGGGCCGGACCACCACGTGCGACCGAGTCTCGCTAGAAGACTCGCTCACTGGCTGAGAATGTGGAATCGCATCGGGCGGCATCGGCGCAAGCAGCATCGGGCAATATCCCTTCTGTCCGGCAACAAGCGGTCCGCACCGCCCCCGGAGGTAGTAGAATGTCGATCGTCTATGGGCGGGGCAGTCTTTCGACCCTCGCCGCAGTTCCCTCGCTGGAACAATGGTTCGATGAACGATGGACGATCACGCTGCAACGAGCAGGGCACTGATGTTCCGGTCACGGAACGAGAGATCCGGAACCGGAACGTCAGTTCCGGTGTGCTGGTGAGAAAGGCTGCCAGCGCAGAAGGGTTGCCGCACTGCGATGGTCAAAAAATTGGGAGGACAGTCGTGACAAGCCGAAAATCGAGAACCTACAAGCTGCAATTATCGCCAGCGGGACTCGCTTGCTTTATTCAGTGTCATGCACGTATCGTGACATATTCCACCGAACTCATTCCTTACGGAATGACGTTGCTAACAGCCCTCATTATTTTCTCGAAGCTCGATGCATCTGATCAGTCGGCAACTTACGACGGCGCAGACACCCGTAGACTGTGGGGGCCTAACGTTCACTTCGTCGGGAGTTCGACCGCGCTGCGAGAGTTAGTCGAGGCGATTTGCGTAAGATTGGAGAATGGGGATTTACCGATATGGCAGCCGCGAGTTGCCTTGATCTACGCCGCAGCGCTGCAGGCATGTAGTGAAGCGGACGTCGCCGTACTTGGCGCAGCGTATCAGGCCGCCCGGGAAAGTACCCGATCGAGTCGATGACGTATTCGCTGTCTCCGGTATGATACTTCACCTCCCGCCAGACGATGACTTTCAAAATGGAGGCGAAATACGTTGCTATGCGTTGTGGTGCACAACGCTCCTTTTACCAGCTCGAGGCACAAGGAATCCTGATGAAATGTCAGGAAGGTTCCGGACATGCCCATGCGAGCCCACTACCGTATCGGATTCGCCGAACGGCTTGCTGAGTTGAAGGCGATATCAGGCTGGTGCATCGAAGGCCGGCGCCGGCATCTTAGTGTCGCGCAGGAACGCCTTTCCCAGGATACGGGAATTACCAGTCGGTGGATCCGAGAAATTGAAAGCGGCAATCCAAAATGCACGCTCGACGACCACATTAAATGCCTCGCTGCGCTCGACATTTCGGCGGGCTGCATTGCCATCCCGATGCTTTTCCTCGAACGCGGCGTCCGGTTCCCACGCGAACTGCTCCTGACCGAGGCGGAGGCCATGGGAGACCAGTGCATGGAGGCTGTTTCCGATCAAATTATTGGGCGGTGGCGTCGCACGCTGAAACCTGCCTCGGACGATCAAAACTCACCTCGCTAGGTGACCGTACGACGTTGCTCGGCTCCGCGGCTAACCCTCCCACTTTCAAATTGGAGGCGTTTGATGTGGACCCGTAGAGCATGACGTAACATCATGAGTAGCCGCACAATCCGGTGCGGAAAATCTTGGAGTTTGTCATGGACCGCAAGGAAGACGTGCAGGACAATATCGTCTGCGAACTCGGGGTGGCCAGCGTCGAGACCCAGGGACAAGATCTCGGTATCCCTGAAGATCAGGGTCGAGTGCTCGGTATGGGCATGTCGGACGATTGATCCCGTCATGGGTGGCGTGGTTGCGTCTGAAATAGGCCAAGCACGCCACCGTTCTGCTTCTACGAGCAATGCTCTTGCGTGGCACGTCTCTTATGCAATGGCCGCGAGTCGAGCAATATTTCTGGACGTTAAGTCTGATCGATACTACTCTATTGAGACAGCCAATAATTCGCTGTGGAACTCAGTTCTATCTGGGCGGGTACCCCTGCGGGACGCGCCGGACCTTCAGGCTGTTCTACACGCCCAATCTGCCTTGAACCTTCCTATGGCATCTAATGCCTATGTCGAGGCGGCTTCGTGCTCACCGATCAGCGATAGCCTACTCGAAAAGGGCTTGTCCCGCCGACCGTTCAATCTACGAACCGCAGGCAAGGTTCTTGCGAGCTTTAGTCAGGCGAAGCGCGTTGCGAAACCTGGAGGGCTTTCGGAAACATTGCGGCGTCTCTCCGAAGGACAATCTCAAGCGCGCCGAGAGTGTGATCCTGCGCCAATCGCGCTGGATTTTCATGCGTGTCGCCGGATTATTCCCGTTAAGCCGGTATGCCTAGTCGACTCGCTGGCATTGGCATATTTCCTTTCGGAAGCGCGAGCGCCGTGCGAACTCGTATTTGGCATTCAAGGCGAACCGTTCCGAGCTCATTGCTGGGTGCAATGGGATGGCGTTGTGTTGAACGACTTCGTGCATCGGGTTCGCTCTTTCACTATCGTGCGCCGATGCCCATGAGGCGGTACCTGATCATCATACCATTTTCGGCCCATTCTGCCCATCTCGCCATAGATGCAGAAGTCGAATCGATGATGGTAGTGGATCGTCTGCCTGGTCCGACTGGTGAGATGATCTTTATACGCTCCGCCGACCTACCCTTACGCACTTTTCTGGATGGTCGAACGATTGTCGGCCCTTATTTCGAGAAGGTTGTACCCAACATTGTAGGAGGCGACTTCAGTCTAGAGAGTTCGGGATGGGGAAGCTATGTCGCTGTCTATCCGACCGATGAAGGCGTCTCGGTCTTTCGTGATCCGTCAGGTCAGCTCGACTGTCTGTATATCTGCCGGCCGGAACACCTGATTGTCTGTTCCGATTGGCGGATGGCCCAGAATATAGTAGGGTTTAAAGCCCAGATCGACTGGCAACCCGTCTTGAGGTTGATTGTCCGCCCCGGATTCCATTCTGCGAGAACGGGATTGTGCCACCTCAACGAGATCCTACCGGGAGAGGCCGTGGTCCTGTCGGACAAGGGGTTGCGAACCGAGCTGCGATGGTCACCTGCACACTTTGAGCAGGCGCGCATGAAGCGTGGCCGGGGCGACGCGGGCAACGCTGCCGCGTCCCTGCGGACTGCTATCGAGGAATCCGTCACTAGGACGGTCCAACAATATCGTCGCCCGGTGCTCGAGCTCTCAGGGGGACTCGACTCGTCAATATTAGCCGCAACGCTGGCCGCACAGCAAAAGGATTTCGTTTGCGTAAACTATGTCACTCCATCCGCCGATGGGGATGAGCGAGAGCAAGCAAGATCGGTGGCGGCGAGGTTTGGAGCGCCCCTCATAGAATTGCAACGTGAAGATGAGCGCATTGACTTGCTGCACTCTGCGGCGTCCCACTTGCCACGACCGAGCGCGAGGGCCTTTACTCAGGAGTCCGATCGCCTATCCCTGGAGGTTGCAGCCGAGGTGGGTGGCGATTGTTTCGTCAGCGGGGGCGGCGGGGATAGCGTGTTCTTCTCTTATCCCGGAGTAACGCCGGTGCTCGACATGGCGCGAGCCGGGCATTTCGGACGCGATACCCTATCGACAGCTTTGGATGTTGCCGAGGTGGCGGACCGGACCTTCTGGTGGGTTCTCGGACGAGCCCTGCGCCGCAGGCGCCAAAACTCGCTGCGATGGGACTCCAATTTTTTAAACTCAGATGCCATCGAAATGATTGTTGAGCCTCCGATTCATCCATGGTGCGAAGCCGTCAGTGGAACGTCCGCAGGCCTTCGCGCCCATGTCGAAACCATAGTAGGCATTAGCGGCCATCTTGTCGGCTTTGAGCGGGCTCGCTCGTATCCCTTGCTGTTCCCTTTGATGATGCAACCCGTCATCGAGGAATGCCTGCGTATGCCGAGCTGGCTCTGGGTCCTAGACGGCTACGACCGTTCTCTGGCTCGGCGGGCGTTCGCTGACCTTCTTCCAAGTGCCATCGCCTTTCGCCGGTCCAAGGGCCGGCTCGATCTTTTCGGCCACGCGCTTTACGCCCGGAATCGCGAGAAAATTCGAGATTTGTTGTGCAGCGGGCTGCTTGCACAAGATCACCTCCTCGACGTCGATGAAATTGCCGCTGAACTTCGACTTGAGCGCGCCAGGCCCAATTACCGCTTCTACCGACTTTTGGAACTCGCCGACGTCGAGGCATGGGCGCGATCCATCAAGGCGTCCGAGGCTGACGCTCCAACTTGGCGTCCATGAGCCAGCGCGAGAACCAAGCGATATTTCGATTGTAAAGAGCGAGGCGGTGGGCTGGCTGGGTCTTGATGTGAAACTCGTCAGGGAAAACCCGCACTTCGAGAGGGCGGCCGAGCCGCTGGAACTCAGCTACCGTTTGTAGCGACATGCGGTATTCCCAGTCGGAGAGTTGGAGCAGGATCGGTGTAGTGATCCGATCCGCATTCAGCGCTAGAGATACGGCTTGCCATTGTCCCCGACTGGCCTCGTTGTACGGTTGCAATCCCCATCTGTTCTGCGCGGCCCATTGGGCTGGACCCGCAAACGCCGTGAACGCCATCGGATCCTTGCAACAGGTGCCCATTGAGGCGGCGGCAAACATGGTGGAGTTGATGAGCGCGAATTGGGTAGTTTCCGCGCCGTCACTCAATCCGGTGAGGCCCACCCGCGCGGGATCGACAATGCCGCGATCGATCAAGAGGCGAACGCCCGTCTCCAGCGACTCCAGCACATCGTGACGGTCCTTCCAGTTTCGCATCGCCTCGCGCATATACTCGTCGTCGGATCGATTGCGGATCAGCGTCTCTCGATCGCGAGGGCGCTCGAAGCTCAGGACAGCGAAACCGCGGTTCGCCAGCGGGAAAATCGGCACCTCGTCGCCGACGCCGCCGCGTTGGAACCCCTTTGCCCAATATTGGACTATTACCAATGGCAACTTGTCGCCAGCCCTGTAGGAGCGGGGAAGGACTAAGTAGCCAAAGGTTGACCCGCCACGTGCGTCGCGCCAAGTCAGGCGTTCGATGCGACCATGGGGTGCGTTCGTGATCTCCGGGTTGGGATCGAAGATTGTTCTGGTCTTGCCGTTCTTGGGATTGATCAGCACGACTTCTCGAGGGTGCGTTGGCAACTCGCGGAGGCACACGAGACGGTCGGTAAGCACGTCGCAGCCTATAAAAAGCGCATCGCTTCTGAGAACACGCCGGGGCGCACGTGCGCCAGGAGTCCACCGATAAAAAGCGATCTCGCCATTGCCGATCCCTTCGCTTCGCATAAAGATCAACTCGCCGTCGGCGAGCCACCAAAGTCCTTTGATATCCCCCGTACACGCGTCGAATCCACACTCTATCTCGCGACCTGCCAGCCGAACGCGCAGGTGCAGCAGCGACATCAGCGCGTCGGGCTCGAGCAAGTCCACCCAAGCAAGGTGGTGACCGGAAGCTGCTGCCATTCTGGCGCCTACCGGTGCACCCGCGCCACGATGGGTGCGATCAGCCTCGCTCGCGGCGCTTGAGACGCCATCGCTCAGACGAAGCGTCGTCCAGACAAAGGGGACGCTGGAAGAAGGTAGCGGTTTTGCGGAACCCAATGCAGGAAAGCGGGCGTCGTAGAGATAGCCCTTTCTTCCCTCCTCTTCGATTGCATTATGCGCCGGGATAAGGCCTGGCCGGGTTCGATAAAGGATCGATTGGCCATCAGCCGACCAATTTGGATGGTCCACATCGGTGGCAGACCATGTAAGTTGACGGGCTTTGCGGCCGTCCAGGAATGCCTGCCAGAGCTGCGTTACGCCGTTAAAGCGCTTGAGGAACGCTATGGATTGGCCATCGGGGGCCCATTTCGGTTCTACAGTCACCTGCGCGCCTGTCGGGAAATCCCCCATTCCAAGGTAATTGCCCCGGATCGTGATGAGGTCGCCTCCGGTATCGACGACCTGGGGTATCGCGCCTCGAGAAAGCGGCAAGACGACGAGGGCGAAGCAGTAGCTATTGCTCGCAGGATCGGCGCGCTGCAGGACGAACGTGACCTTTGATCGGTCGGGCGACAAGGCCAGCGGACGTGATCCTGCTGGAAAATCGCGTACTGTGCCGATGTCGCGGATCTTCGCCAGCGCCAACGCATCGACTTCGCGGCGAGGGACAATATTCGCAGGCAGGATGTTACTGCAGGAATCGCGACTACCCGCTGGTGGCGAAGCGAGGGATGCGTGGACCGCACCGGGACCGACCGCATCGGCCTCCAGTTCCACAAGCGGCAGCACCACCCCGGCAAAGGGAAAGACCCACTTGAGCAGCCTCGCCATCCGAGGTCACCAGCCCTTACGGATCGTGAGGCTGACGAACCGGCCGATAGCGGAGTAATTGGTGGAATCATAGTTCACTACCGACGTCGACGTGTTCCTGAGATATGGTGGCCGCTCGTTGGCGACGTTCCGTATGACCAGCGCCATACCCAGGTCGCGCATCAGTCCATCCTGGGTGCTGAAGTCATACATTAGCGTCATATCGATCGTCGCCATCGACGCGCCGTTACGTACGGAAGCCGATCGTGTGTCACGGACACCGCCGAAATAGTTAACAAACGGCGAAAAAGTGAATGCGCCCTCTTCAAGCGTGAACCCGACCCGCGTTCGGAATGTCGGTGGATTGAAGGCTGTTCCAGCAAGATCGTAGTAGGTAGACAACTCGCTGTTCTTCTGGCGACTTTCGATCCGGCTGGCCTGTCCGATCAGGGTCACGCTCGATCGACCGATGTCGGCCTGATAGCTGGCGTAGATATCAATGCCGCTGAAGCGCTGTACTGCCGCGTTCGTGTAATAGTCGTTCACAATCGCGACGACGTTGGCCGGATTGTAAGTGCGGCCGGTGTAATTGATGAAATTCATCGTTCCCGCGCGGTCGATCACCGCCTGCTGTTGGGCAGGGGTGGGATTGAAGGAGAGGAACTCGGCATAAGCTGGGGTTCCGAACGCGGAGAAAAGATTGCCTACAGCCTCGACAACTCGATCCCTGTAGCGCACGTTGAAGTAGGAGATATCCGCGATCAGGCCCGGAGCGAAGATCGGCCTGAACGACATAGTGGTCGACCAGCTTGTCGCTCGCTCTGGTCGGAGTTCCGGATTACCGCCGAAACCTACGAGAGCCGTGGCTTGCGAGGGAACACCTGTCGCGCCGAGCGAGGCTGCGGGAAACAGTAGGGCAAAAGCCGGCGAATTTTGTTGCAGAAGGGTAGGAGCCTTGAACGATCGGCCCCATGATCCTTTCAGTTCAAGCCCAGGAACAGGCGCGTATATGATCCCGAACTTGGGTGTCGTTATCCCACCGAACGTCGAGTAGTTCTCATGTCGTACGGCTCCGGTGAGGCTCAAATGATCGACAAGCGCGACATGCTGTGAAGGTGCAACTACGGGAACAAACAGTTCGCCGAAAGCGAAGCTACTGCCTTGTCGACCCATGACACGCGTTGCAGAGGTGAGCGACCGTTGGTCAAATATGTTTTCGCGATAGCCAACACCCGTCGCCAGTCGTACCGCGCCACCGGGTAGATCGAGTACCGTGGCACCGACGTCGAGTTCAGCGCTTTTGACCGCGTTGCAATAGCAGTTGCGCGTACGTGATCGCTGAACACCTGCCCGCGTGAACGAAGGCTGATCCAGGATGACGTCGTCCTTCCCGTACGTTCCGCTGAGCGTCATCGACCATCGTGCCGGAAAGTTGACGCTAAGAGCTGGCGAAATCACCCAATTCTCCGCAGCGCGATCGGTGTGGTTGATCGACGAGGTGAGGGTCTGAACGGAGTACGACCATCGGCGGTTGTACAACCCGTCGATCGAAAGTCGAACCCCCTCAGACAGTTGCTGATGGGCACTCGCAACGGCGCTATGGCGCTTGAGCGAAGGGAGAATGGTCTGCGGTGACAGGACGTAGCCGGTATACTCGCGCTGACTAGCCTCTATGGCGGTATCGCGTTCGAAGTCATAGGTCGCGATAATGCCACCTGAAACCCACCTGGCCCCCGCAACCAAATTATACTGTTGCTGGAAGTTACCTCCATCAGTCGCCGCTCCAAGTCGGGCGCTGGTCGCGATGCCATCATAATCCGGCTTAAGAATGATGTTGGCGACACCGGCAACAGCATCCGATCCATAGATGGCGGAGGCGCCGTCGGCCACGATCTCAATGCGCTCTACGGCTGCAAGAGGAATCGACGAAACATCAACGGCTTGGCTGAAAGACCCGTAGGATAGTCTCCGACCATTGAGCAGGGTGAGGGTCGCATCTGGTCCGAGTCCTCGAAGGTTGATGGATGAGCCGCCCGTCGCGTTGGCATTGTTCACATTGCTGCTGGAGGCCCCGGAGGCGACGCCGGGGTTCTGACCGCCACTAAAATTCTGCGGAATGCTGCGAACCACATCGCCAAGATCGGTCTGCCCAGCCTGACGCATCTGCCCCTGAGATATAGTGATGACGGGTGCCGCCACAGCAGCGCCAGCGATGCGGGAACCGGTCACCACGATGTCAGCTCGGTCACGGTTTGAAGGCGCGCTTTCGCCGGTGCTCTTGCGGCGGCGGATGAGAACGACGTCAGGGCGGAATTGCGGTTCTAGGTTGGAACCCGCCAGTAGAGCCTCGATCGCTTCATCCGCAGTCGCAGCGCGCGCCAATGCCGGTGCTCGATGTCCACGGACCAAATCCATGGGGAAGATGACCTCTCTGCCGGATGTGCGGCTTATCGCCACGAGTGCGTCCGCCAAATCCTGCTCGGGCAGATTGAACTTGTAGACCGGCCGGTTCTGGGCCTGCGCCTCGCCTGAGCCAATGACGAGCGCAGCTGCGCTTGCTGTCCAAGCCAGGGTTCGGATCGATAGAAATGCCATGCAACGCCCCCTTAGGTGCCGGTACGGCGCCTTCGGGAGCGTTGATGCGAGTTAGTCGAAGTTCACGGGGTGCGCTGGAGAATTTATCTGCGTCGGTCGCGAAGGATGATCCGTCCAGCTAATGACCGGTCGATCGCGAGATCGAACATGCTGCTCAGCCATTCGGCCGTTGCTGTGGGTTCGCGCGGGCGGAAGCTTCCGCCCAGTTGTACGCCGCGGACCGAAACGTCATCCACAACGAGTTGCGGATCGTGGGGATGGGACGCATTGACCGTGTCCACCAATTCGCCGACCGTCCTAGGGACTACTCCGTCAGGGGTTGCCACTGGCGATGGCGAATCGATCGGGGCTGATGCAGCAGGCCCACTCGTTTTCTCCCGGAAGACGATGGTTTCGCCCGGCTTGAGGCGGCGTACGGCCGAGCGATCCTCATTGCGTCCGGCATCATCGGCATCGGCTGCCGTCGGCACAACATCGACCGCGCCCCGGATCAGCTTCACTTCGACCCGTCGATTTCCCAACCTAACGTCGAAGATGGTACCGCGGGCTGTCACGCTACCCCCGCCGGCCAGCACGACAAAGGGCCGTGGCTCGTGGGCCACTTCGAAGCGGGCGCCACCCTGCTGGAGTGCCAATGTCCGACGTGTCCGATCGAACCGGAGCGCGAGCCGGCTTTCGGCTGCCAGAAACACGATGGAACCGTCCTCCAGAGCATATCGGCGAGCATGGGTGTCGGTGCTGAGGATGCGGTCTACCGTCCGGTCGACAGACTGGACAGCGGGTAGATCCGGTTGACCGTTCGGCGTTGCCCCTGGGGTCAGCATGATAGCCGCGACCCCGACGATGCCAATCGTCCCGGCTGCAATCAGACTGCGCACGGCCAGCCGACGGCGGCGGGTTACGTATGCGCGAGGCATATCGCTCGTCTCGGCCGCTTGTGACCGAACCCGTTCGCCCGGCCGTGCGGATGAACCGGCGATCAGATAGATTTCCTCCATCTGGTTGTAGGCTTCGAGATTGCGTGGGTCGGCGCGCAGCCATCGATCGAAATCGTCACGGCTCGCGTCCGCGTCGGGACCGTGCATGCGTGCGCACCACGCGGACGCCTCGCGCTCACGACGATCCTTCGCTTCGGCGCTGAAATCCTCGGTCATTGCGCGTCCATCATCCGTCGGATGCGAAGCAGTGCCTCGCCGACATGCCATTCCACCGTTCGCGCACTGATACCCAGACGATCGGCGATCTCCTTATAGCTGAGCTCCTCTTCACGATGAAGCCGAAACACCTCGGCCGTCCGGGGCGGCAGTTTGCTCAGCGCCAACCGATATGCTGCGATCAAGTCGCTGGCTTCCATGTCGCAATGCTGGCTTGGCTCCACGGCGATCTCGAACTCGGCCACGAAATCGTGTGCAGGGGGCGCGCCTTTCGCTGCTTGCCTCCGGCTGCGTTCGAACAGAAGGTTTCTGGCGATGCTGTGGAGGTAGCCGGCGGGATTGCCCACCGCCCCGGATCGCAGTCGCCCCACAAGCCGTAGGAACGATTCCTGCACAAGATCGACAGGATCGTCAGTCCCGCGCGCCCGACTGCGAAAATAGCGATTGAGCCTGGGCGCTTCTGCGCGGAAGACGGCTTCGATCGTGGGATCATCACCATGCTCTTCGCGGCGGTCGGCGGACGGTAGTCGGCGACGCTCCCATGTCATCGGCGCGGCGTCGGGCATTCGGCACCCGGCGTTGGTCTGCGGCGAGTTGTCTTTGGAGTGTCCGCCCCGCCGGCCCGAGCGGGGCGCAGGTATCGCTTCGCGTGAACGCGCGCATTCTCGATATGGCTTGCCACAAGCGCACTGTCTGATCCGACCTGCTCAATCGTCTGCAGGGCGGCATCCAGGTGGCGGAGCGCTTTGACCCACAAGAAATGGGTCGCGCGATCGAGTTGCTGCTTATCGATTTGAACAACAGCTTGCGGCATCGGAATGCTGACGCGCTGGGCTCTGCTTTCAGGTTCGGGATATGCCGTCATCGGGTGCGACACCTCGCAAGTCCCACGGATACAGGGAGGACGGGCCCGGGACACAAGCGCCAAAACTCCCGCGTGCGAGACGCGGGAGCCGGGGCTGGTAACATGCGAAAGCACATGCGCCTGCGCTTTTAGCCGCAAGCGACCTGGACATATGCGCAGGCACCCCGGCAGATTGCTCCACCGAGACCTGTGCTTTCGCGGGGTTACCAGCCCCGGCGCCGCGCGGATCACGACGCACGTTCCAGGTAGCATGCCGACCAGCGGCAGCCAAGTTTCGGCATCGTGACAGGTCGATCTAGGGCAAGAGGTCTTGACTTGTCGCAACGATTGACGACATTTGTCGTTGATGGAGCGACAGGTGGCGTATGATGCATGACGGCGAGGCGACGATCGCGCGCGTGGCGGATCTGCTGGGTGGGCTGACGACCTTCAAGCGTCCGCTGATGTCTGCGCTCGACGCGCATGAGGTCATTCTGTCGGGCTTTCCCGGGAACGCGCTCGTCCACCTCGCGACCAACGTGGCAATGATCCAGCGTCCGGAATCCTTCGAGAAGGCGACGGGGATCAGCCTGCGGACGTTCCAGCGTCGGAAGAAGGAAGCCGTCCCCAAACGGCTCAGCCAGGAACAGAGCGGTCGCGCGTGGAAGTTTGCCGAAATCGTCGGCAAGGCCACGGAAATCCTCGGATCGCAGGAAGAGGCGGAGCGGTTTCTCGAGACGCCAGCGATCGCGCTGGATCAGCGCCGACCCATCGACCTGCTCTCGACGCCGGCGGGGGTCGAACTCGTTGAGGATCATCTCGAACGGATGCGGTACGGCGTCTACGCATGACGCCGCTACCTCCTCCGCTCGGCAGCGGAGCGGTTCACGGCTGGCGGCTCGATCATGCGAGCTTTGCCGGTACATGGGATAGCGGCGAGGGAGCCTTCCGTGTCGGCGGGCGCTGGAACAGCAAGGGCGTGCGTGCGGTCTATTGTGCCCTCGATCCGTCGACCGCGATCCTGGAAGTTGCCGTGCACAAGACCTTCCGCGTTCTCGACACGGTGCCGCATGTCCTGACCGCTTTCGAGGTGATCGAGCCGACCGCTATTCATGTCGTGCAACCCGGTGACATACCCAATCCGCACTGGCTGCGACCGGGTATTCCCGGTGCCGGGCAGCAGGGGTTCGGAGACGATCTGCTCGAGCGTCACGCTTTCGTTGTGCTGCCAAGTGCTGTGTCCAGCCATAGTTGGAACCTGCTGTTCGACCCGGTACGCGGTCGCGGTGCGTACCGGCTCGTTGCGCAGGAGCCCTTTGCCCTCGATACGCGACTTCACCCTCCGGGGGCCTAGATGTTTGATCCCGGCATCTGATGGTGCGTCATCGTGGTGAGCCTAGAAGGATGCATCATGGGACAGATTTCACACGGCAGCGCCCACACGACATAGGCAGCTCCCCAGCCTTGGCCGGGGCAGGCAAGCGATGCAGCTTAGTTAAGAGGGCGTAAGAGTGTTGGCCAAGCGCCATGAACCGCTCCGGGTTTGTCGGAGGCTCCAACTCCTGAGAAGGTGGAGCCTGTATGAGCAAGACGACGAACAAGTTTGCGCCCGAGGTCCGCGAGCGTGCGGTACGGATGGTGCTGGACCACGAGCGCGATCACCCATCGCGATGGGCAGCGATAGTTTCCATTGCCGAGAAGATCGGCTGCGTTCCGCAGACGCTGCATGAGTGGGTAAAGAAGGCGGAGGTGAACAGCGGCAAGCGCGCTGGCGTCCCGACCGAAGTTGCCGACAAGATGAAGGCGCTGGAACGCGAAATCCGCGAGCTGCGACAGGCCAACGAGATCCTCCGCAAGGCATCCGCATATTTTGCCCAGGCGGAGCTCGACCGCCCGTTCCGGCGATGATCGCCTTCATCGACGATCACCGTAAAGCCTATGGGGTCGAGCCGATCTGCCGCGTCTTGCCGATCGCCCCATCGACGTATTTCGAGCGTGTCGCGCAGCGGCAGGATCCAATGCGCCTGTCGGCGCGGGCGCAGCGGGATGAGGTTCTCAAGCCCGAGGTGGCTCGCGTGTTCGCCGAGAACTTCGCGGTCTACGGCGTCCGCAAGGTCTGGCGGCAGATGATGCGCGAGGGCTTCCCGGTCGCCCGCTGCACAATCGAGCGGCTGATGCGCGATATGGGTCTACAGGGCGTGATCCGGGGCAAGCCGGTTCGCACGACGATGAGCGACAAGGCAGCGCCGTGCCCGCTGGATCACGTCAACCGCAGGTTCTACGCGCCAGCGCCGAACATGCTGTGGGTGTCGGATTTCACCTACGTCGCGACCTGGGCGGGCTTCGTCTACGTCGCCTTCGTCATAGACACCTACGCCAGGCGGATCGTGGGGTGGCGGGCGAGCAGAACGGCGCATGCCAGCTTCGTCCTCGATGCCCTGGAGCAGGCTCTCCATGATCGCCGGCCGGCCCATCGGGGCGGTCTCATCCATCACAGCGACCGGGGGTCGCAAGGCGGATTCAACCGGTCGTCGCAACGCTTCGAAAATGGAGGCGGACGATGGATATAAAGAAGCGGCGTTCGGACCGGTGCACACGGTCACAGTTGCGGTCTCCGGGACGGCCGCCAGTCGCCAATCGGGAAGAGCGTGAACTGTTCTGGCGGTATGTAGCTGCCGGGATGAGCAGCGAGGCGGCAGCGGTGAAGGCAGGAGCGTCACAACCGGTTGGCAGCCGCTGGTTTCGGGAGGCAGGCGGGATGCCACCGGCAGCGTTCAGGCCATCGGCGAAGCCCTTATCGGGCAGATACCTGTCGCTGGCGGAACGCGAGGAGATCGCGCTGTTGCTGGTTCAAGGGCATGGCGTCTGTGAGATAGCCCGCCGGCTCGGCCGTGCTGCCTCGACCATCTCGCGCGAGATCCGGCGCAATGCCGCGACGCGCAGCGGCAATTTCGACTATCGTGCGACGACGGCCCAGTGGCATGCCGAGCGGGCGGCACGCCGTCCCAAGGTCGCCAAGCTTGCAGCCAATGAAGGGCTGAGGCGCTGGGTGGAAGATCGGTTGAGCGGCGTCGTTGCCAGACCCGGTGGCCCGTCTGTCATCGGCCCGACGGTGGCATCATGGAAAGGGCGGCGACATGGACGGCGCCAGAACCGGCGCTGGTCAACGGCATGGAGCCCGGAGCAGATTGCCGGTCGTCTGCCCATCGACTTTCCGGACGACGACAGCATGCGCATCAGCCACGAAGCCATCTACCAGGCGCTGTTCGTGCAAGCCCGCGGCGCCCTGCGCCGTGACCTCACCGCATGCCTGCGCAGCGGCCGGGCTCTCCGCGTGCCACGGGCGCGGGTTGGTCAGCGCGGCAAGGGCTTCGTGACGCCGGAGATCATGATCAGCGAACGGCCCGCCGAAGCCGATGACCGTGCGGTGCCGGGCCATTGGGAAGGCGACCTCATCCTCGGGGTCGGCAGCTCGGCGATCGGGACGCTGGTCGAACGGTCGACGCGTTTCACGATGCTGCTCCATCTGCCCCGTATGGATGGTCACGACGCCAAGCCGCGTATCAAAAACGGACCGGCGCTGGCTGGGCATGGCGCCGAGGCCGTGCGGGATGCCATTACCCGTACCATCACCACCTTGCCCAGGGAGTTGCGCCGCTCGCTCACCTGGGATCAGGGCGCGGAGATGGCGCAGCACGCCCGTCTCAAGATCGATGCAGGCGTGCAGGTCTATTTCTGTGACCCCCAAAGCCCCTGGCAACGCGGCACCAATGAGAACACCAACGGGTTACTGCGCCAGTACTTCCCCAAGGGCACCGACCTCAGTGCACATAGCGCCGATACGCTCGCGGCGGTTGCAGCGACCCTCAATGATCGACCACGCAAGACGCTTGGCTGGAGAACACCGGCCGAGGCGCTTGACCAATGCCTCGCAAAGATCAAACATTACGGCGTTGCGACGACCGGTTGAATCCGCCCAATACGTGTCCATCAAGTACACCGAGCGCCTCGCCGAAGCCGGGATAGAGCCATCGGTTGGCAACGTCGGCGACAGCTACGACAACGCTTTGGCCGAGACGATCAACGGCCTCTACAAGGCCGAGGTGATCCACAGGCGTGGACCGTGGCGCAGCTTTGAAGCCGTCGAATACGCCACACTCGAATGGGTCGACTGGTTCAACCATCGCCGGCTGCTGGAGCCCATCGGCAACATCCCGCCTGCCGAAGCCGAAGAGCAATATTATGCTGCCGCGGACATCATCGATATGGCAGCGTAACTCACAACCCATGGCCTCCGGCAAACCCGGGGCGGTTCACATCGCCTGCGTCTTGCTAAAAGATGTGAGCTTTATTATTTTATATAAGTGGAGTGTGATCCATATTGTGGCACCGCTGCCGCGTTGAGCAAGATTGGCATATAGCGCTGATTTTACTAAGAGCCCGACCGAAAATTGAGTTGAGCGATTTCAGTTAGTTGTGATTCACCGAGGATTGCGAAGACCACGGGGATCACATGAGCTGGACCGAAACCGCTCGGCGCGAGCATGACAGAAGAGGGCTGCGCTACGCAAGCGACTGCACCGACGCGGAATGGGCGATCATCGCCCCGCTCCTGGCACGAACGACGAAGGTGGGCCGCCCGCGCCTGCATCGGTCACGGGATGTGTGGAATGCGATCCAGTACCTTGCGGCGACAGGGTGCCAGTGGGCGCAACTGCCCCGAGACTTCCCGCCGTTCACGACGGTGCAGTATCATTTCTACCGGATGCGCGACAGCGGTCTGCTCGATGCGATCAACGCGGTGCTGGTGGCCGGTGTGCGGGTCGCAGAGGGCCGCGAGGCCGAGCCGACCGCGGGCATCATCGACAGCCAGTCGGTCAAGACCACCGAGGCGGGCGGGCCGCGCGGCTATGATGCGGGCAAGAAGATCAAGGGCCGCAAGCGACACATCGCGACCGACACGGCCGGCAACCTGCTCGACGCCCTCGTCCATCCCGCTGATATCCAGGACCGTGACGGTGCGCCGAACCTCATCGAACGCTGTCGGGATGCATATCCCTTACTGGCCCGCCTCTTTGCCGATGGCGGCTATGCCGGGCAGAAGCTGGAGGCTGCTATCGCGCACCTCGACCGCCTCGTCGTCGAGATCATCAGGCGTTCCGATCTCCGGCGCTTCGTCGTTCTCCCCCGCCGCTGGGTCGTAGAGCGCACCTTCGCATGGCTCAACCGATGCCGACGCCTTGCCAAGGATTGGGAAGCAACCATCGCTTCCTCCGAAGCCTGGCTCCTCGTCGCTTCCATCAGGCGAATGACACGACGCATTGCAAAGCTCGAATTATGAGTCAGGCTCTAAGAATGCGGATGCCAATAGGGGGATTGAGCTGGCTCCCGTTTTGACCGGACGGATTCAAGCCGAAGTAGGAGGCTTGGGGCTATCCCCTGAGCATAGGCTTATGTCCGTGTCCGAGATCATCACCGACGGCGGTCGACGCCGTCACTAGAGCCCGCCTGAGAAGCTGAGGATCGTCGAGGAGACGCTCGATGGTCGCGAGAGCATATCGCTGGTGGCGCGCCGCAACGGCGTCGCGCCGAACCTGCTGTGCCGCTGGCGGCGGCTGATGCTGGAGGGCGAGAGCGTCGCGGTCGCCAGCGACGACGACGTGACCAGCAACCGGCAGGTCCGCGAGATGGAAGCCCGCATCCGCGAACTGGGGCGCCACCTCGGGCGCAAGACGCTGGAGGTGGAGATCCTCAAGGAAGCGCTGGGAGCGCTCGCGCCCAAAAAAGCGAGCTTGCTCACGCACTCGCAGCTGCCGGAGACTATCCGGTGAGCCTAGTCGCCAGCACGCTCGGGGTCGGGCGCTCGACGGTGTACGATCGCCTGACCGGCAGCATGAGGACGCGCGGGTCTTACACCAAGGCCGGCGACGCGGATCTGCTCCCCCGTATCCGCCAGATCGCCGCGCAGCGGCCAACATACGGCTACCGCCGCATCGCGCACTGATTTCTGCAACCGCTTGAATCCGTCCGGTGAAACGGGGGCTAGATCACCCGAACGCAACCCCGGCGGGGTCGTGATCCTCGACAATCTATCCAGCCACAAAGGAGCATAAGCCGCTACTCTGGACGAGGCGTTCGGGACGCTGCTGTTCCTGCCGCCCTGCAGGCCCGACCTCAACCCGATCGAAATGGGCTTCGCCAACCTCAAGGACCTATTGCGAAAGGTAGGGGAGCGCATCCGCGCGGGCCTGTGGAACCGCGCCGACTCGCTCCTCGACGACTGCCCGCCAAGCTCGTGCTCAAACTGCTTCAGGCACGCCGGCTATGTTACCGTATGATCGCAAACAGCTTTAATTAACGTTCGGCGCAACTGAGCCAAGGAGGCGAACGGTTGCTCGCTCCGTTGGCTATATAGAACTGCGGTCACGCAGATCACTATTATGAAGGGCGAGTAGGGTAGATACCGGTTGGAGCAATGCAAACCGACATCACAAGTGCGGGAGACTGAGTGGGTACAGGCTGGGTCGCCGCTGCGGCGGAAGGAGAAATGGCAACGCTGCCGCCTGTGACCATCGGCACGGTTGTGGTGATGGCGTTCGTCGAGGACACACCTGTAATGTCAGCGCTGACGCCACCCAAGGCCACTGTGTTTCCTGCCGTTGATGTCGGAGCGTAGATTGGAGCAGAGGATTGACCGGAGCCGCCCTGCGAAAGGGTCGATCCGGCGGCCATGCCATTCAGCCCCGTAGCTTGCTTCACGAGAATCTTGGGCGTGACGGCGAGTGTCCCTTGGGTGGCCGGGACAGTGATGTCCTTGTTCTGAATGACAGGAGTGAAGGTCGCGGTGTGAGTGTGACTCACTAGTGGGACCTGGTTTGGCTGAAGTGTGACAACCGAATTCCCCACGGCCGTGCCGACTGCGGTAGATGTGCCCGCGCCAATCACGGACCTGTTAATCAGGTTCGGAAGAGCAAACTGGCCCGGCCCAGACCCATAAGTCGTCCCAATTATGGAGAAAAGGTCTCTGTATGCGGTGATATTCACAAGTCTGCCATCCGCAGGAAGAAAACCTGCCGGGCAATAATTGAATGCAAATGTCCTTATTTCTCCGATGTAAGTGTATTCAGGGGTTTGCGCAGCGGCGGACGATACTCCAAACGAAGCCGACAGCGCTAGTACTGAAAACGCTCTCAGAATATGAGTTATTTGGCTATAAAAGCCCATTTTGCGAACTCCCCAAATCGGCTTCGTTTCATTCAATAATGTGGATCATCTGCGCGGGTGAGAATTGCCTTATCCGCTGACCTCGTCGATATCAACGGTGCAACCGCTCGAGCTGCTAAACTCGACGTACATGTTCGTGTCCGACCCGTCGATCCTCAGTGTAACGTTGCCATCATCGTCGGAGCTGATGGAGCAGTAAAAATTATCCTTGCAATCAAATGTGCTGCCGTTTTGCGTCACGAATTTGACCCACCAGTAATCAAAGGGGCTACCGGCGCCGGTGGTGTAGGTAATTGGCATTGGTCCGACCTTTTCGCCGGCAGCGACCAACTGATAGCTTTGCTCTCCTGTAGCTTTGGATCATTGCTTCGCCGATGACGGATCGTCAGTTGTGACAGATCGACACCCCAATCATTCTGGAGATATACGTTTCCTTGATGGTCAGTGCTCATGAATAATTCCTACATATCAGAATCATACGGGAGCTAAGCACGCCCGCATGTCTGCTATTATTCTGGCAAAATCCGTTAATAAAACGTCGTCTTTCAAGTCTTCGAGTCGAATTTTTGCGTCCGTTACGGTTGGATCTCACGATGTTTTTGCTGGCTTGGCTACCGAAAAGGGGCGAATCTCTCCGCCATTGGACTGGCCAGGCTGCCAACATCAATAAGCGGGGCACGAAGCCATGTGGGGCATGGGTCGTGTCGCGGGGGGTGGTGTAGCTTGAGCGGCATAGCCGCACCGATCTCCGGTCAGGCCGGGCTGGTACGCGGCCATGGCTGGCAGCGTGACGGTGGGATCATCGCTCAATTGCGCGACGCTTTCCAGCGTCATGTAGCGCTCCCGCCGGCGGCCCCTTTCATCGTTCTGCTCGAGCAGCAGCGCCGCCACCGATCTCCTCCCGCGCCGCCCCGGCCTTGAAGTCGCTCGAATACCACTCCCACGTCGTCTTCATTGCCGTCCACCCCTCACTGCCGGGACAGCTTGGCATCCTGTCCAGGTGACCGGGACCATATCACACAGCCAGTCCATGATCGGCCCTTTCGGGACGTATGCGCGCGAACGCCCATGGCGTCGATCGGCGCCGCCCCCGACAATTATCTGCGCATGACGCCACCACAGGGGGCGGCCTGATCCAGCCGGGCGCCGGCCCCGGACTGCATAGCTGTACCGCAGTTACCCGCGATAGGGCCGTCAACTGGTGAGGAGACGGGGAAGGAACAGGGAGCGATTATGAACAGTCGCGATACCGGAGATCCAGTATGACCGCGTTTCTCAAAATCCTGATCGTTGCGTGCACTGTCATCAGGAACCTTCGCTTACCGTGGAACCATAACGATGATGGAGCAGGCAGGCGGGGGCCTTCAATTCAGTGGTTACTTTCGGACAAACGATCCCTCCCAGCCCATCCTGCGATCGCAATCGCGCGCGAACGCTGGAGAATGGTGTCCTTTTTACGCGTCGATGCGGACGAACGGTGCGTCGAGGTTGCTGAGGACGGGACTTGGGTACGCGGTTGGTTAAAGGTCACCCCTTTCGACGCCGATCGGTTTCTGCGGTATGAAAATGCGCTTGCGGCGCTGCCATTCTTTACGCGCGAGGTCTATTTGACGCATCGGAACGAGCAACTCGACTATTCGACGGTTGCTCGACAATATGGTATTAGCCCCGCAGAGGCTGAGCGCTTCATCGCCGACGCGCTGTTGGCCATTTCCAATGCGATGCGCGATCCGGCATGATCTGGCCGACGCCGCATTGATGACTGTTGCGCATCGCGCGACACCGTCTCACTGCTTCCTGGAAGGCCAAGGGATTGCGGCCACCCTGCAAACGAGCCTTTCGATCATGGCGATGCCAGACTCCGTCAGTTCGACTTCGACGCGCCGCCGGTCCTTCCTGTCATCGTGCCGAACTATCAATCCGGCTTCGATGAGTTCTTTGATCTTCCGATACGCTGTCGAATGTGGAGTGTTGGCAGCGGCGCACAGTGACCAGACGAACACCGGTCGACGTTCGGCGCGTGCCAGGTACAATTCCATCAGAATGTCGAAATTGGCGTTCTCGACCAGCGAGAAACCCAAAGCTTCACCGACGATTCTCCTTTCGAGGATCATGGCTTTGCAAACCTCAGCATGGCGGATCGCATCGTCCGGCATGGCATCATGTCCCACGTTCATACGCGGCGGTGGAGCACGACCAGCGCGGAAGGAGATTGATGCCAGCCTGATCGGGCTTCCATAACGAGACGCCCCCTTTTCCGATCAGAATTGCCGACCTGAACGTCGTTCGCGCTCGAGCCATGCCTTTCTGGACCCATTCAGGATGATGGGGTCCGGGTCGCGTCCGAGGCGACAGATGCTCAGCGCCAATGCTCCGAGAACGAGATAGGCATATGCGCCGAGGCCGGTGTGAAATGCGAATAGTTGCATCCGCGGAAGCAAAGCGGCAACGATCGCGGCTAGGACGTTCGAAAGCGCGAAGCCGAGCGCCCAAATTGGCCAGAAACGAATTGTTGTGGTCGCGAGCCAGAAGAACGTCGCGATCACCGATGCATCGATCATCAGCACAAGTCCCGCCGCCGGCAGCCACTGCCCTGGCAAAAGGTACCGCACCAGCGCTGTCGCCGCTGAGGCTGCCAGGCACGTCAGCGCGCCGATACGTTCGGGACGACCGCCCCGAACGAACGCGAACCCGCATGTTGCGACGAGAAGGCCGTTGTACATGCAAGAGAGGATGAGGGGTGTGTTCATAGCCGAGAGGGTGTACCATGACAGAGGGCTCCTGCCGCTCAGGCATCTGCCTTGGCAACGGTTTCGGTAATGGCACTCGACGGCTTCGGCAGGGACTCTCCCCAGCTCGTTTCGGTCAATCCCAACCGCCTTCCGACCCGCTCCATCTGGGGGTGGGCATTCATGGCTAGTTGGTTCTGCCCCTCGGCCAAAGCATTCAGGGCACCGATTGTCGCCTTGACCGCACGGTGCGTCATGGCCGCCGATAATCCGTGCGCGTGCGTCGCGTCGATCGTCGTCACAAGGATTTGGGCGACATCCCGGGTCGCGACATTGATCGAGTGCTCCGCGCGTCGTAGTTCGTCGGCAATGGTGAGGGCAGTGTTAGACAAGGTCGATTGCATCAGCGCCTCCGATGGCGCCGCAGCGCCGGTTAGGTGATTCTCGCGCCGAACAGGATCATGAGAGCGAGCATCAGCATCGCGGCCACGGTCAACCCGACTGGTGTGGCGACCATGATGATCGCGCTCCAGATCAGGACCTCACGGGCCTTGAGCAGGCTCACCGGCATGCGCCAGGTCGGCACCGGCGGAAGGAGACGAAGTTGGGCTTGGTCGTCCAGTGGGGATGATTGCAGGGGGAAGTTCCTCCCCCTGTTCTCGAACGCGGCGAACAGGCGGGCGGCCTCGAACCTGTCGCTCGCTCCTATAATTGTTTTGGCCTCTGCCAACACCTTATCAACGGAACGCGGGCTGACGTTCTCGAGGCGTGCGATCTCCTTCGATTTACGGTTATCTGCGGCGTACCGCAGATATTGACGATGACGGTCGTTCAGGCGGGCGAACCTGTCATCGTTCATCTGAGCTCCAACGGGAGTTGCAGGCTGCTCCAGGCCTCCGCGTTCGATCGATTCTGTCATCCACTAACCGCCACCCTGATCGGGCCCTCGTGAATTGTTACAGCCAAACCGCCCATCCGCTCCCGCAACGCTGGAGGTCCACCGCGTACGGGCGGAGGGTCCAAGCGATCCGTCGGTCGACGAACACGCGCGGCGATACTCGCCGGCAAAGATTAACGGGAAGGTGTAGGCAACGACAAGATCATGTTGCGGCGCACCAGGCAGAATGGAATTTCGAACGGAGTGCTAGGGTCAGGACTCGTTGATCACAGCCAGAAGATGACGGTTGCAGCGAGGGCGATGGCCGAGAAGAAGGCTGTGGGGCATCGATCGTAGCGTGTGGCGACGCGGCGCCAGTCCTTCAGGCGTCCGAACATGATCTCGATGCGGCTGCGGCGCCGGTAGCGGCGCTTATCGTATCTGATTGGTTCATTGCGAGATTTTCGGCCCGGAATGCAGGGCTGGATGCCTCTGGCGTGCAGGGCGTCTCTGAACCAGTCGGCATCGTAGCCGCGGTCACCGAGGAGCCATTGTGCTTTCGGCAGATCATCGAGCAGCGCTGCCGCGCCAGTGTAGTCACTGACTTGGCCAGCAGTCATGAAGAAGCTCAAGGGGCGTCCGTTCGCGTCGGCGACGGCATGGAGTTTGGTGTTCATGCCGCCCTTGGTGCGACCGATCAGGCGGCCGAGATCCCCTTTTTAATCCGCAGGCTGGATGCCGTGCGGTGCGCCTTCAGGTAGGTCGCATCGATCATGATGGTCTTCGGCTCAGCATCCGCCGCAGCCAAGCCCTCCATCATCCGCGTGAAGACGCCTGCCTCGCCCCAGCGCTTCCAACGATTATACAACGTCTTGTGCGGGCCATAGTCCTTGGGGGCATCTCGCCACCGCAACCCGTTGCGGTTGACGAACACGATGCCGCTCAACACCCGCCGATCGTCGACGCGTGGCCTGCCATGGCTTTTCGGAAAGAACGGCCGCAGGCGTTCCATCTGCTCGTCCGTCAGCCAAAACAGGTCGCTCATTCCAATCTCCTTACGGAGCCTGAATCAGATTGAGCGCCTCACATCAATGGGTCCTGACCCTAGCTTGCCCAAAGCGAGCTGACCCTTACGGAAGCGCTCAAGCAGTCCTCATCCTCGCCGCGGTACCGCATCAAAAGAAAATTAGCCGGTCTCTCCGACCCAATCGATCCCGCGCTGAGCATAGTCGTTTAGGCGAACGGCACGACGTTGCCACCGGCCGAGGTTCCCATAATATCCGATTGCTGGTCCGTTGCATCCACGTCATGGTGTGAAATCTCGAAAAACCTAGCTTGGCGCAACTTTGGTCGTTCGAGCATTCATGGTATTGATATATCTGCGCAATTCCTGAACGTGTACATGGTTATACATCCCGATTGCTGATTTTCTGGCTGACTGGGTAGAACCAACTCTGACGAGCAAGTCTCAGCAATCCATGCAGATTTCATGACAATCGCGGTCACGAACGAATCCGATTCGGCTTTAATATGTCGGGGGTGGGCGGGGTTCATGGTGTCGCGGCTTGATGGGAAAGCGACTATGCTCGATCTGGGTATTTCCGAGTTGAAAATCGTGGGGTCTGATCTCGTCCGTCGCCTCGGTGGCGTATGGCGGGAAGATCGGGGTATGTGCTTGTGCCCTGCACATGCCGATCGGCTGCCAAGCCTCTCGGTTCGCGTTGGCCATACTAGACTTCTGTTCCATTGCTTCGCGGGTTGCGACACGCGCGACGTGCTACGTGCGGTCAGTCGTCTGCGCCCGCTGGCGCTCGAATGCCGAGCCGACCCCGGCTTTGTCGGAGCATACGATCCGCACACCGAATGGAAGAAGCAACGTCTGATCGGCCTCTGGAACACCTCTGAACGGGTTCAGGGCACCTTCGCCGAACGTTACCTCTGCCGACGCGCCATAGATATCGCGCCACCGTCGCTACGCTTTCATCCCCAAACCCCGCTTGGCAGTGGTCGCGCCCTGGAACATCGGCCTGCCATGCTGGCCGCTGTCACTGCGGCGCGCCAACTAGTTGCCCTTCAGCGCACCTTTCTGGATGCATATGGCCGCCGCGCCAGAGACCTTCGCCGCCCGCGGAGGCTTATTGGCCATCCAGGCAGTGGCGCCGTCCGTCTGGCCGCAGCAAACGACAACCTCGCCCTCGCCGAAGGGGTCGAAACATCCCTCTCGGCCATGATCCTGCTGGGCCTCCCCGTCTGGGCGGTCCTCGGCGCGGGACGCATGGCGCAGGTAGCCATACCCGACACGGTTGAGCGCCTCTTCCTGCTCCCCGATAATGATGCGCCGGGCAGGCGTGGGGCCTTGGCGGCATCCATCGCGCATGCCGCACCTGGGCGGACGATCGAGACGCTCTGGCCATGGTATGGGCTTAACGATTGGAATGACGTGCTTCGGGCGGTGAGGGGAGGGGGAGTGGAAGGGCTGCGGCAGGCGGCCTGACGGTCAGGTCCGCGGCGCCAAGGAGTATCCGCGCATGTCCCAGCTTCCGATCCTCGTTCCCGCATCGCGACTGATGCTCGACCCCAAGAACACCCGCAAGAAGCGCAGTGCGGCCTTCCTGGCGGAGATGAAGGCGAATATTGCATCAAACGGCATTTATCAGAACCTTGTGGGACGCCCGGTGCCGCGCAAGAAGGGCTGGTACTATGTCTCCGCCGGTGGAACTCGGTTGGAGGCAGTGCAGGCCAACATCGCCGATGGCGTGTTCGACCCTGATTATCCGGTTCCCGTGCTGGTTCGCGACGGCAAGGATGCAAGCGCCACGAGCCTGATCGAGAATGTACTGCGCGCCAATCTGACGCCGACCGAGGAATGTCGGGGCTATCAGGATATCATCCGCATCGAGGGTGTCAGCGCTGCCGCTCTCGCCAAGCGGATGCACCGGACCGAACGCTACATCCGCAGCCGCCTCCGACTTGCCGATCTGGCAACGCCGATTTTCAACGCTCTCGACGCCGGCGAGATCTCACTCGAGGTCGCCGAGGCTTATGCCCTCTCGACGTCGGACATCGACCGTCAGGCCGCCGTCTTCGAACTTCTGGGCCAAGGGCACAGCCGTGACAACGTCAACGAAATCCGGCGGCTGATCGCATCCTACAGCTACAAGGCAAGCGACCCGCGCTGTCTCCTGATCGGACGCGAAGCTTATCTGGCAGCGGGCGGCCAGCTCGATAACGACCTGTTCACCGATGCGGACAACGAACGGTGGCTGGATACCCATATCGTCGACCAGCTTGCCCAGGAGGCGCTGCTGAAGGCCGCCGAGGAAATCCAGGTGCGTGAGGGGTATGGCGAAGTCCGTGCCGTCCCGGCCACGGTCGTCCCGTACACGGAAACCTATGACCTCGAACCAGTCTACGGGGAGCCGCAGCCGCTGACGTGCGATCAGGAGGAACGGCTCGAGGCGCTGAGGACCGAAATCGCGACGATCACGTCCGACGACGACGCTCCTGACCATGGCGCCGAGGGCGATGGCCAAGACCGCCTTGCAGCCTTGATCGTCGAGTATGAGGCCATCGAGGCGCGTACGGCAGACCTAGGAGAGGCGCAACGGGCGAATGCGCGTGCGTATCTGATCATCGGCAGCGATGGTCAGCCGCGACTCCATAACGAGGTTTTCGCGCTGCCTGCACCGACCTTCACTCCACTTGAGAGCGAAGACATGGATGGCGCAGCCGTCGATCGCGATCCTGCCGCGCGGGCTTGCGAGGACATTACGGGAACAGACGGGCCGGCCGAGCAGCCGATGATGAGCCAGGTGCAGATCGATCGGCTGGCTATCATGAAGACCGAATTGCTCGCGGTTCACGTCGCCAACAATCCCCCCTTCGCGCTCGATCTGGGCACCTTCCTGATGGCCGATCGCGCAGTTCGCCCCAACGACAGCGCAGAAATCCCCAGCGAGCTTCGTGCGGACGCTGCGCCAACCCGCGCACGAGACTTCGACAGCGGTACGGCTGCCGCGGCCGAGTGGGCGAAGTTCGACGACGCGCTCGATCGCAGCTGGGCAGTGCATGAGGCAATCGACGATCGCTATGATGCCTTTTGCTCTCTCCCGGATGAGTCCCGTGCGGCGTGGCTCGGCTGGTGCGTCGCCCGAACCCTCCATGCAGTCCCGCATGCCCAGCCAGGCACCGCGCTGATCGATCGCGCGGGGCAGAAGCTCGACATCGACGTCGCGGCATGGTGGCGTCCGACAGCGACAAACTTCTTCGACAAACTGACCCTCAAAGCGACGCTGTCGATCCTGGAGGACGTCGGCGGGGCAGAGCTCCGTGCACGGTACGGCGCATCGAAGAAGCACGACCTTGCCGCTTCGGCCGAGCGGATCTTCGCTGGCGACACGATCGTCGAGGCAGACATCAAGGCTCGGGCGCTCGCCTGGGTGCCCGATGCGATGCGGTTTGGACCGCCGCCGCAGGTGCAGGTTGCATCAGTCGAAGGCAATCACACCGATAAGGAACGGCAGGCCTCCGTCATCGGTGTGGACGAACCGGACCTCGATCAAGCCGCATGAAGTCCAAGCCCGGGGCTGGCCACCAGCCGCCCCGATTGCCTTAACGATCCGGAGGTTCTTCATGACCCAGCGAATGCTGGCGCTCGCACCTGAGGGTGGCGAGCCAGACCGCGCGTCGCGGCTATCTGCGGTAGCGTCGGCGATCGCACGCGCCTTCGAACATGGCGAGACCGTTACTCCGCAAATCATCAAGCGGCTGATGCGGGAGAGCTTCGGTGGCTCCGATGCCGATGGCGCGTGGTCGATGCGCGACGCTTACGACGCGCTCGAGACGGCGCAGGTTCTTGCCCTCTGTGATCGGAGCTGGCCGAGCGACGTCGAGGCCGCTCCGCACGAGGTGTTCGCCCGCCTGCGCGCTTTCGAGCGCAATCTGCCGACGCAGACCTACCGTTCGGAGGGGCAGATCGAGATGCAACAATTCTCGACGCCGATCACACTCGCGTGGTTGGCAGCGGTGGCGGCGGCAATTGAGCCTGAAGACCACGTCCTTGAACCGTCGGCGGGGACCGGAATGCTTGCGATCCACGCCAAACGGGCCGAAGCCACGCTGACGCTGAACGAGCGCGATACCGGAAGAGCCGATCTGCTGGCCCGCACATTCGGGCAATCCGTGTCCCGACACGATGGCGAGCACATCGACGACCTGTTGCCGGCTACTAAGCAGCCCACCGTCATCCTGATGAATCCGCCCTTCAGTCGCAGCGAGTTGCGGGGTCGGGATCGTCATGCCAGTGCCCGCCACCTCCGCTCGGCATTGGAGCGTCTGGCGCCGGGCGGACGGTGCGTCGCGATCATGCCGCCCTCGTTCATGGCGGAGGGCGCGGGCGGGCCAGGCTATGCCAGCGTCGCCGAGGTCGTGCTCCCGCGGGCCGAGATCACCATAGGCGGCGGCGCCTATGCCAAGCACGGCACTTCGATCGCCGTTCGGTTGATCATCTTCGACAAGGGATGGATCGGCAAACCCGATCGACATGTCGCAGAGTCGATCGAGATGGCTTTGCCGATCGCGCTCGGGGTGCCAGCCCGACTGCGTTGCGATGATCAACCGCCACCGGCGGCTCCGCCGGCAAGACCTCCACTGACCCGGCCCATGACCCTATCGGGAGGGCTGTTTGGAGGTGTTGCGGTCCATCGATTGTCCAGCCCTGAGCCGGCGCCTGCCGTAGAAAATGAGGTGCCGCTGCTCTCCTATACGCTGCTCGACGAACCTCGGCCGGTGGGCGAGGTCGTTGGCATCTACGCCCCGTGGCGGTTGGCGCGGATCGACATACCCGGAGCCAAGCCGCACCCGAACGAATTGGTCGAGTCCGTCGCCATGGCATCGGTGCTGCCGCCACGTGTCGGCTACCGTCCACGCTTGCCCGCTCGTACCGTCGCCGGATTGTCCGAGGCGCAGCTCGAAACGGTGATCCTTGCAGGCGCCGCTTTCGAACGCGATCTGGTTGGGAGATTTCGACCCAACAGGGCGGGGAATCAACTGGACGAGCATGCCGATGGCGAAGCCTATCGGATGGGCTTCTTCGTCGGCGACGGCACCGGCGTTGGCAAGGGCCGCGAGGCCGCAGCCTGCATCATGGATCGCTGGTGTCGCGGATACCGTCGTCATGTATGGATATCCAAAAGCGCGGAACTGATCGAGGACGCCCGCCGCGACTGGACGGCCCTTGGCGGCGTAGCGATCGACATCCAGGGTCTTGACGCCTTTCCCATCAGCTCCGCCATTCCGATGACGAGCGGCATCCTTTTCGTGACCTATGCGACCCTTCGTTCGTCACGCGGGGAGCACGCCTCGCGCCTGCAGCAAATCCTCGCATTCCTCGGAGAGGACTTCGAGGGTGTGGTCGTTTTCGACGAGGCGCATTGCATGGCGAATGCTGCCGGCACCGAAAGCGAGTTCGGCACTGCCAAGGGATCGGAGCAGGGTTTGGCCGGTGTCCGACTGCAGAATGCCGTCCCGCGCGCCTGTATTCTGTACGTGTCGGCCACGGGTGCTACCGACCCCGCCAATCTCTGCTACGCAACTCGCCTCGGCCTTTGGGGACCAGGCACCGCTTTCGATAATCGAGCCAGCTTTCTTGCTGCGATGGAGGCCGGGGGCATCGCGGCGATGGAGGTCATCGCGCGCGACCTGAAGGCGATGGGGCGCTACATCGCTCGTTCCCTGAGCTTTGCCGGCGTCGAGTATGATCCGCTCGTCCATCGCCTGACCCTCGATCAGATCCGGATCTACGATGCCTATGCCGACGCCTGGGCTATTATCCATCGTGGGCTCGATCAGGCGTTGAAGGCCAGCGGGGTGATCGACCAGGTAGGAGGGGATACGCTCAACGCCCAGGCGAAGGGAGCCGCGTTGTCGCGGTTCGAGTCCGCCAAGCAGCGCTTCTTCTCGCAAATCCTGATCGGAATGAAGATGCCGTCCGTGATCGCGGCCATCGAACGCGAAGTGGATACAGGTCACTCGGTGGTGGTTCAGCTCGTCACAACCGCCGAAGCAGTCTTGGACCGACGCCTTGCCGCGCTGGGACCAGAGGAACGAGCCAGCCTCGATCTGGACCTGTCGCCCCGCGACGCAATGATCGATTATCTGAAGAGCGCTTTCCCGACGCGCCAGATGCGAGTGTTCAAAGATTCCGGTGGTACGATGCGCTCCGAACCGATGTTCGACGCCGGCGGCAATGCGGTAGCGTGTCAGGCTGCAATCCGGGCCAGGGATCGCCTTATCGAAGATTTGTGCGCGATGCCTGCTGTTCCAGCGGCGCTTGACGAACTGGTCCGTCATTTCGGCCCGGACCGACTTGCCGAGGTGACGGGACGAAGCCGACGAATCATCGTCGATGCCTCAGGGCGACAGAGGATCGAACGTCGTGGCAGTCGTGCCAATCTGGCTGAAACCGACGCCTTCATGGCTGCGCGAAAACATATCCTCGCATTCAGCGAAGCCGGAGGGACTGGGCGGTCCTACGACAGCGACCGTGCTACGAAAAGTGCTGATCGCCGCCGCGTACATATGGTTCTTGAACCCGGCTGGCGTGCTGCAAACGCCATTCAAGGTATCGGACGCTCGCACCGTGCCAACCAGAAAACACCGCCGATTTTCCGGCCAGTCACCACCGACTGCCGGGGAGAGCTTCGTTTCATATCGACGATCGTGCGGCGTCTCGATGCGTTGGGTGCGCTAACCCGGGGCCAGCGCCAGGCAGGAAGTCAGAATCTGTTCAATCCAGCCGACAACCTCGAAAGTGACATGGCCCGGGAATCGCTGAGCCAGTGGTATCGTCTGCTTCAGCAGGGCAAGCTTGCCAGCATCAGCCTGAGCAATTTTGAGGAAATGACCGGATTGTCCCTCACCGAGGAGAGTGGGGCGCTTCGCCAGCAGCTTCCGCCGATACAGCGGTGGCTCAATCGCATACTTGCCCTCCGTATCGGTGTGCAGAACGCGATCTTCGATGAGTATCTCGGGCTGATCGAGGCACGGGTCGATGCGGCCCGCGCCGCCGGGACGCTGGACGTTGGCGTCGAGACTATCCTGGCCGACCGCGTCCTGTTGCTCGATGATATACTCTTGCGAACCGACCCTGAGACCGGGGCGGAAACGCGCTTGCATCGCCTCGAGCTAAAAATGCGCCGGCACGCGAAGGCGTTCGACGAACTAATGACGGCGGACGGGCGTGTCGACGATATCGTGTTCCTGCAGAATCGGAAGTCGGGCCGTGCAGCGTTGCGCGTGCCCTCCTGGTCCATCACGGACGAAGAGGGCCGGCCGATTCCGATGTGCAGGCTTGTTCATCCAACCGCCTCCGAACGCATAGCGACAAGCAAGCTTCAGCGAAGCCATTGGCATGCGATTCCGAAGGCGGACTTTCGCGCGCTATGGGAAGCGGAAGCGGCGGCGGCGCGGAACGAACTTTATCGTGAGGAGGTCGCGATCGCCACGGGACTGCTTCTGCCAGTATGGGACAAGCTACCGGATGACGCAGTCCGCGTCCGCCGCATCGTCGATCTTCATGGCTATTCCCAACTGGGCCGGGTCGTGCCGACCTATGCCCTGGCGCGGCTCGCCGAGAAATTTGGCGTGGAAACCGCGTCGAGGATGTCAATCGACGAGACGATCGCCTGCGCCATGGCCGGTGACGCAGGGCGACTATCCGCGCTTGGAAATGCATCGCTGCACCGGGTCATGGTCAACGGCGACTGGCGCCTGGAGATTCGCGATTATCCCGCAGAAAAGCGCGAATGGCTTAAATACCTGGGATGCTTCACACAGATCATTCAGTATAAAACGCGTCTGTTCGTGCCGGTCGATCGTGCGGCCGCGATCCTTTCACTTATACAATAAAGTATTATGAGGACAACAGCCGGGAGGCCGGTGTCGTCGCATTGATAGCCCGTCATAGTGTAGGCTAGGCGTCGACTTCGAGATCGATGGCGACACCCTCGCCGAGAAGCTGAAATGTGTCCGTTGTAAGCCGCATGCGACGCACTACGGCATCAAAATAAGTGGCTCGAGATTCTTTACTGGGAGCGTTCGGGGTCAGGTCGTCTCGGCAGCCGTCGCCTTGCGCCGTGCGCGTTTCGGAGTGGCGGCCGCAACAGGCGCCGGGCCGTCCGTCTCCGGTTTGGCTTGGGCCGCCGTTTGCCCTGGCTTGCGACCGAGCCCAAGCCGCTTGGCGGTGTCGCGGCGTGCTTCCGAATAGGCGGGAGCAACCATCGGGTAGTCGGCAGGCAGCTTGTACCGGTTCCGATAGTCAGCCGGTGTAAGGCCATGCGTCGAGAGATGCCGCTTGAGCGTCCGATAGGGCTTACCGTCGATCATGCTGATGATGTACTCAGGTGACGCGAGGCTTTTTCGAACAGAAATCGCGGGCACGAACTCCTCAGGCGTGGTCTCGGCTGACTGAGGTTCATCCCGTTTGGCAAGCACGGCGCGTGTACTCTCGATCAGTGCCGGTAATTGATCGATCGGCACCGTATTGTTCGAGACATAGGCGGTTAGCAACTGGACGGTCAGCGTCGTGAAATCGGGCTGTTCGGCATCGGCCATCACATACATCTTTCATGGAAGCATCGGTTTCGTAGGTTTGAGCGACGAAGGGCCGTCATGTCCAGCCCTATCGGGATCAGCGTTCGTAACGCGGATGAGGGGAGGGGAGGGAGGGCGGATAGGTGAGCACGCGCATGTGCTCGACCGGGAGAACTGCCATGGCAGACCGCGTATCGGCCAGGATCACGATCGGTGGCAAGTTGCCACGATCGCTACTCGATGAATTCACCCAGACAATCAACGACGAGGATGCCCGCCTCGACTGGGACGGCGAACCTTTCGTTGGGGATCAAATTCCGGCGGACGAGCCTCTTATACTCATGGCGCACGAGGTAGCATCTGGCAGTTTCCGCCAGTTGGAGTCCTTCTGCCATGAACATGGTCTGTCCTATGTCCGCTGGTCTGGCGGTCGTTCGGGCAGCTTCAGTTCGCAACGCATCGTCTTCACCGGATCGGGTGGGCCGGAGGTACATGCCGTCGCCGAGGATGACCAACTGGTGTTCGATCTCGCGACGATCCGCCGTCTCGGGAGCCTCGATGCGATCGAGGCGATTGCAGCCAGCGGGAATTTCACGCCCGGATCGTTTACCGTCGTCGACGACAGCCCTTCAGATATGACGGGCGCGCGCCATGGCTGACACATTCATTCAGGCGAGTTTCGCCTTTGCCTGCTCGCACGCGGAGATGGCATTGCTCGAAGAGGCGTTCCTCGCAGCAGCCAACCTCGCGGCAGATATGGAGCCTGATCCACCAAGCCCAGAGTTCCTCGACATCTTTCCCCCATCTGGCGGCGATGCGTGGCGTGGCTTTCGTACCCTGTTCGCCGATCCGCACTTTCCTGACTTCGGCGCCGAGATCGAAGGCGCCAACACGCTAACGGACCCCGGTCTCTGTCAGGCCACGATCTTCGGCATGACGGATTTCGAACCCAATGCGGTTGCCCGGCTCATCCAGCTTTGCTGTCGTGAAAGCCTCCGGCAGGCACCTGTCGGCTTCGAATATTGCTGGACCTGCAACAAGCCGCGTGTCGGCGAACTCGGCGGCGGCTGGTGCGTCGTGCACCCCGATCGCATCGAGAGCGGGACTACCGACGAGGCGCTCGCCGCCGCCTTGAGCAACTGAATCCAACCCGCGCGACCGAGGCCACCGCGCCGACCGGCGGGAGCGTGGTCGCGCGTCATCGATCCCTTCATCCAAGGAGATGACATCATGACCGACGTCAATATGGCGGCGCAGGAAACGCGCCTTTACAGCCAGACCCCGACTGACGATCGCGGCAACTTCCATTATCAGGGTGATCTGCATCGTGCCGGCGAAGCATTGCCCGACCTCTGCCGGCGGATCGAACGTCACCTCGCCGCGACCTTCTCCGAAAGCCGCTTTGCGGTGCGCGGCGAAACCTTCGCGGGGGGACGAAAAGTCCTCGTCGAATTGCTCGATCACGCCGCCGACCTCACCGCGGACACCGATCGTTCCGCATTCCAGATCACCGTGCGCGACCAAATCGAACGGTTCGGTTTCACTCGGTCCAACCTGTACCAGGATTACTCGTCCTGCGCTTTCTACAATGAGGTTCGGATCGGAGCGGCCTATTGGACGGCGCTCGCGGCGCGTCGCGGCATGGCCGATCCGGTCGAACAGAAGCTGACGCTCGCGGCGTTCCGCAAGACGGTCAAGCCCGGTGACACGTTGAAGCTGATCCATGCGCCCTGGCCGACACGCAATCTCGGCGTCACGCGAGTGGTGGAGAAGATCCGCTCCGCCGACCTGGTGCTCGGTGGCAGCCACCTCAACTATCCCCGCGCCGCCGGCTTTGCCTGTGATGGCCGCCTGGTGCGGATCGCATTGGGCGACGAACGTAACCCGGACGCCCATCTGCTCTACGAATGGGAACGCAAGGCAGCCTGATCGAAGGGGGGGAGGGGGCGGGGCGGACGTGCTGGCAAGGAGGACGTCCGCCCATGACCCGTGAAACGCTGAACATCGGTCCCGCCCCCGCCGAGGAGCCCTGCGCGCAACTCGGTATCACCGACCTGTTTGATCAGGCCAATTTGCTCGAGATCCTATGCTACCGGGCAACCCTGATCGCGTGTCATGGTGCACCGCCTGCGGGTGCCGCCTTCCGTGTCGAACGCAACGCCCACGATTTCGGTACCTATCGCGAACTGGCGGCGCACTTCGATCCCGAGGACGAGAATGCCGTCGCCTGGGCCTATGCCGTTGAGGAGGGACTGGCACGCTGGCGCGACGCCGATTTCCCGACGCCCGTCATCTATGACAATCGGTCGCAGGTCACCGAGTTCGCCTGTTCCGATCATTTCGACGCCGCTCGCCGCGCGATGCTGCTCATGGAGCGGCTGCGGATCGATGGCTATGGCACGCCAGAACAGGCCATTCGCATCGCTCGGCTGCGTAGTGCCTATCTGGCTCAGGCCGAGGACGTCGACCAACTCCTTCGCCAATTGGCGACCGAAACGCATGTTCGGTCGCCTGACGATCGCCGGGTCAGCCTCTACGCACCCTATCAGCTGACCTTCATGCCCGCGATGTTCAACGATCGTCGTGGCGTTCACTATCCTGCGGGCGACGTCATCGACGTCCGCGCGCATGAACGGCGGGCGGGGCGGTGCCGGTACATCGCCTGCGAACTCGGCAGCGTCCGAACTCCCGACGACGCGCTCGCGCTGTGCTGGGAGCATATGGCGCGCTACGTCATACCCTGACCGGAAAGCATCGAGTGATGGCGCACATCGTTCGGAGCGTGGCCCATTGCCTTCGGCCAGGCTGCAGCCGTCGCTGGTTACGCGATCCCGTGCTTGAGGTCCCGTGTCCCTCCGGCGGCGCCGCTGTCGCCAGGCATTGCCGACGCCCGATCGGACATAGCGGGCCATTTGTCGAATTGCATGCGACGCGTGATCTGCTCGCCGATCGCGAGGGGCAGTACGGCCCGTGTCCCCTGGGCATCTGCGGCAAGGCGTCCCACTGCCGTCAGCCCGATTTGCGGTTGTTCCACTGAAGAGCTGGTCAAGCGAGCGTTGCCGGCGCTCGCAATGAGTTTTCGATGATTGAAACGCTGTTCGGCCGTATCGCGGCCGAGGCAGGCTGGAGCGATGCCGGTCGCATTGCGGTGCTGCTCCGCTACGCCGCCCGTCGGGGTACGCCCGAGACTTTCGCTGCCTTTCTTGCCGAGGAGTGCGCAGACGAGAGCGATGCTGTCACCTGTGTCATAGAGAAGGTCATCACGCTGCTGCGTGACCCAGGCCTTGACCTCGATCCGGCCTTCCGCGGCTATTGCGCTCGCAGCCACGATCTCCTGACGCCACGACAGATTGCCGAGCGCTGGTGCTGCTGGCGGGCCTGTTGAGTCCGTTCCCCCTTATCCTTGGACGGAGCCTGCCATTATGACCGAGCCTGCCGATCTGGCGCACACTCTGCCCGAGATGTGCGCGACATATTGCCTGTCGACCCACGAGCCTATCGTCATGAAGCGCGGCGAGTCCGGCCACTGGCCGCTCCCGGATGGCATGACGGTCGAGCGGATCAACGCGGTATTTCGTGCAAGTCCCTCGCATGTCGCCGCGATGCTCGCCGGCTCGATGTTCGGCTGGGACGTCCCGGGCGCCGATCCGACGCGATATGACAGGCAGGGACGGCCCAACCAGTCCTGATCCGTGGCGATCGAGATCGTCGTCGGCCTGCCCCATCTGTCGAGGGGGCCGCTGCTCGACCGCGCCCGCGCCATGCAGGTGCCGGTGCTCGTATCGGCAAACGCCTTCTCGCGCTGGAAGCGGCGCGACGGTTGTCGCATTTGGTCCGGGTGGCGCACCGGCACGCTCGCCAACGCCCATGATCTCGTGTCGCTCGATCTCGATAGCGCCGGCTTCGTGCTGGCGGTGAAGGAGCGCGGAATCCCATGGAGCATCGACGACTATATCGGATTGGCCGCCAGCTTCCCGTTCCGCCGGTTCGCCAGCCTCGACCTGTGCTGCGAAGCCGAGATCGCGCGCGATCGCGATGAAGTGCTCGACCGGATCGCCCGGACGATCCGGCTGAACCGGGCCTGTCACGCACGCGCGACCGAGGCCGGCATTGCATGCGCCTTCAAGCCGGTCCTGCAGGGCAGGCGGCCGGATGACTATCTTCGATCATGGGACGGGATCGCGCATCTGGTGCGCCCCGGGCAGGTCGTCGGCGTCGGCAGCCTTTGCCGCCGACATGTCGGCGGTCCGGAGGGCCTGATCGCCGTCATCGATCGGCTGGATCGAAAGCTGCCGCGAGATGTCCGGCTCCATGGCTTTGGGGTCAAGGGTACGGCGCTGTCGTTCCTGGCGAGCTTCGGCGACCGCGTCGCCAGCATCGACAGTCAGGCCTATGGCATTGCCGCCCGCCGCGAGGCTCATGCCGCTGGCCGGCCGAAGACCGCGGCGATGGTCGCTGCCCATATGCAGCGTTGGGCCGAACGACAGCGAATGCGGCGCGCGCATCCCGTACCTGTCCAGACAGCGCTCGATCTTGGAATGCCGGACGCGTTGCCAGTGAACGCCTGGGAACGGGCACTGGCTGATGCTCGTGCAGAAATCCACCGCCTGATCGAGGAAGGCGAGATCGCGCACGACCAGATCACCGCCGGGTGGATCACGGAATGGGCGGCCGCGTCGATCGATGCCCGAGGGCGGCCCGACCTGCCGGAAGGGAAGAGTGGGAAGAAGGGCGGATCGGGAAACCGGATCCTAGCCCTATAGCAGCAGGAGACATATCCATGGCGAGCTTTGCTTCCGTCGCCCACCGGCCGCCGGTCGATGGCGCCTACCGCGTCGACATTTCGCGCGGGCGTAACATCGATCGCGTCTCGTCGGAATGGTATTCTCGTCCCGACGACGAGCGATATCTCTCGCTGACCGACCTCTATGCCAGCGTCCGCGGGCGGGCAGAGCGGGCACGAACGGGAGTCGTCGAAAGCGCCAGCATTCGCGTCGAGGCGCGCGGCGAGCACCGCGAGCAACTGGCGCTCCTGGTGCCGGACACCGGCGGCCCGATTGCACCGACCAACTGGTCATTTGGGCAGCTCTGCAGCCTTGTCGGCGCGCCGGCGTCCTACCTGCGCCAGCTTCCCGCGGTTCTCGCGGGCATCAACATGCAGCACGGCCTTCTCCATCACCGCGCCGAACAGGTGAAACTCCTCCAGACCGACGCTGGTCGTACCGAACTGCGCGCCGTAACCGGTCCCGATTATGGCCGCATCTGGGACCATGAACTGGTCGCCGCGGTGATGAAGATCGCCGGCAACGGCGTCGGCGATTCGCGTTGGAAGGTGCCCGGCGTCCTCGACTGGCGTTCGATGTGCCACAACCCGTATGTCGACGTCAGCCGCGAGACGACGACGCTCTACGCCTCGGATCGCGACGTCTTCCTGTTCCTGGTCGACGATACCCATCCAATCGAAGCGGGCAAGCTGCCGAACGGTGATCCCGATTACTATTTCCGCGGCTTCTATTGCTGGAACAGCGAGGTCGGCGCCAAGACGCTTGGCATCGCCACCTTCTACCTGCGCGGCGTGTGCCAGAACCGCAACATCTGGGGCGCGGAGAATTTCCAGCAGGTCAACATCCGCCATTCCAAGTTCGCGGCGGCGCGGTTCGCGCATCAGGCGGCGCCGGCGCTCGAAAGCTTTGCCGACAGTTCGCCACGTCACTTCATCGACGGCATTCGGTCGGCCCGTGAGCGGATCGTTGCCAGGGACGACGAGGATCGGACCGACTTCCTCCGCAGGCGCGGTTTCTCGAAGGCGGAAACCTCCAAGGTCATCGAGATGGTGCTCGCCGAGGAGGGGCACCCTCCAGCATCCGTCTTCGACTTCGTCCAGGGCATCACGGCGCTCGCCCGCGCCAGGACGCATCAGGACAGTCGCCTCGAACTCGAGGCGAAGGCGACGAAGCTGCTCGAACAGGCACGCTGACCGAGCCGATCCATTTGCCGTCCCGACGATGCGCGGCCCGGTCCAACGACCAGGCCGTGGCTCGGCATGACCGCGCCGATTGCTCGCCGCGCGCCGCGCAGCCGCATCGGTGTTCCGTATCCCGCCAGGAGAACCGTCTTGAGCGCTTTGCCAGTCCCGGTCAGCGATACGCTGCCGCTTTCGAGGATCGTCAAGGGGGCGAACCCTCGCCGCTACTTCGATCGCCAAAAGCATATCGAACTGGTCGCATCGGTGCGGCTACGCGGCATCCTCCAGCCGATCGTCGTTCGACCGGTCGTCGGCGATCTGTTCGAGATCGTCTGCGGTGAGCGGCGCTACCGCGCGGCGCTCGAGGTTTATGGTTCCGATGGCGACATCCCGGTCGTGATCCGCGTGATGAGCGACGATGAGGCGCTCGAAGCCGCGATCGACGAGAATGACGCCCGCGATGATGCGTCCGAGACCGAGCAGGCGGATGCCGCCGCCCGTCGCCTTGCGGCCTGCGGCAACGACCGTGCCGAGGCCGCCCGCCGGCTTGGCTGGTCGCGGGCCAAGCTCGATCGGCGTCTCGCGCTCGCCAGCCTGTCCGAGACGGTCAAATCGGCGCTCGACGAGCGCCGCATCAAGGTCGGTCATGCCGAACTGCTCGCCGCCGTCCCAGGCGACAAGCAGGACAAGGCGTTGGAAACCATCCTCGGCGCGAACCTCGACGTTGCGAAAACCCGCGAGTTGCTGATGCGAGTGACGCAGGACCTTGGACATGCTTCGTTCGACAAGTCGGAATGCACCACCTGTCCATTCAACTCCGCGACGCAGCGTGCGCTTTTCGACACCCATGTGGAGGACGGTCATTGCACCAATGCAACCTGCTTCCAGCTCAAGACCGAGGCAGTCGAGCAGATGTTGCGGGACGAGCGCGAGGAGATAGCGGCACGGCTCGCACGTGACGCGACTGACGATCCCGAGGTCGACGACGAGAGACCGGAGGATAGCGGTGTCGACGATGAAGCGGCGTCGCGAAGCGGCGAAGACCGGACGGACGGGATCACTTCGGCCAAGGACGTCGGAAGCGGGGCGATGCCGCCGAAGCCGGTAAAGCCGGTGAGCACCACATCTTCCGTTCGCGCTCCGACCGTCGATGCACGCTATATCGCGGCACGGACGAAAGAGTATCGCGAGGCAAGCTGGAGGACCGCGGTCGCCCGGACGCTCGCCGGCGACCCGGCGAAGGCCCGCACCGCGATCCTAGTCGCGGCTCTTTCGGGAACGCTCAGCCAGATCAAGCCCGAGACCCTGACCTCCCGCGCCGCCCTGCTCGTTGGCGAGACCTTCCCGAGCCTCCATTTCGCGGGCAAGATCGCTCACATCGACGGGCTGTCCGATGGTCCGGCCGGGAATGTGCTGGCGGTGATCGGCGCTGCCTATGCCCGGGACGTGGGCAGCTTCGACCACGTTGCCGATCTTGCCCGCGCTTTTGCGGTCGATCTGCGCGACAGCTGGCAGGTCGATCGGGCGTTCCTCGAACGCTACACCAAGGCCGAACTGACCTTCATCGCACGTGAATGCGGCCTGGTCGCGCACATGGGGGACAAGGCGTTCGCCAAACTGCTCGGCGCAACCAAGGCCGACCTCCTGAGCGGCATGATCCATCGCTTCGGCTTCGACTGGGCAGGTCGCCTGCCCAGCGCGATGACGCTCGACGGAACCTATGCGCCGCCGCTCACATCGGCCGGCCCGACATCCGTCACCGCTATCGCCGCCTGACCTGCTTTATCACGACTACGAAAGATCGACCGCCATGCTGATCGCAAACCTTCTCCCGCTGCTGGGACGCTACTCACTCGGCCTCGATCTGGTCGCCGGGCCGGGTGACACGGTCACACTGACGATCATTCCGCGGAAGCGGGAAGGGGCCACCAGCGCCTTGGACGCAAACGAGACGCGTCCGATCGCGATCACGGCACCCGCCCACGAAATCGATGCCGAACTTGCGCTGGGGGAGGACGGCGCGCTTGGTCAACTGATCGCAAGTCGGAAGGCACTGGCTGACCAGATCGCCGATCAGCGGCAGGCGGCCGAAGCGGCGAAACAGGCTGCCTCCAGCGCCGCGGCGACGAAAGCCGCACCAGCAGTGCCCAAGGCGGCGGCGCCCGCACCCGTCAAGGCACCGGCACCGACCAGCCCGCCCGCCGGTGCCAGGGCAGACGAGCCGGCCACTCTCTTCTGATCGCCATCGATTTTCGTTCGACGACCATCTCGCAGGAGACCGTTCATGCAGATCCGGCAGTTGACCAGAAGCTATCGTTACGACGGCATCGATCTTCCCGTGCCTCCCCACCTTGCCGAGGACCCGGCCGCGCTGCGCGCCTATCACGCCACGCTGTATCCTGCGATCCTCAACGCCGACATGGTCGACGCCGGCGTGTCTGGCGATGCGCATGTCATCGAATATCGCCGTGCCGTCGGGACCAAGGGCTGAACCCATGGCCAGCCAAAAGCCATCGGCGATCCCCGCTGCGCCGCGCAAATCCCTCCTCGACTGGATCGCAAGCGATGAAAGCGAACAGCCCGGTCTTTCCCGCCCCACCTGCAGCGCGCAGGCAAGCCACCTTCACGCGGCGGTCCTTGCCGGCACGCATGCGAGCGAGGGTTACGGGCGCGAGCCACTTCGGCCGCCGCCCGAAATGCAACTCGCCCCGATTGGTTGACCTGACTGGCCGCGCGGTCCGGCTGGCAGACGACATACCCACCGTCTTCGATGGCCCGTTGTCACCGCAGCACCGGCTGATCGGGACCTGGGTTGGGGGGCACCACAGCAACGGGACGGAATATACTCGCTCACAAGCCCGGCGTCGTATCGAGCGTGCCTTCGCCACGGCAGTGTCCGACATTCTGGAACCTGTCGTGCTCGCCGACCTGCGGGTTTCTGTTCGCAGCGACGAGGCCGGTGACCGTTCCGCCCTTGCTGTAAACTGCGACAGTCTTGGTCAACTCGATCTCGGCTGGATCGAAGACAGCGATGCGCCGATCCCCTGGCGCGCTACCGCCTATTCGGCGCTCGAGCGGATGCTGGGGCGCGTCCTGCCGGTCTTCGGTTACGGGGATCTCTTCGACGCGTACGCCGCCTACAACTGGGAAGGCGAGACCGATGACGAATGGGCTCGCCAGGCACTGATAGAGCTCCACGGTGTGAGCGAGCAGGACCTTGATGGCCAGATCCTCCCGTCGACAATGAATGCTGACCGGCCGCCATGGATGATCGCAGAGAATGCAGTCGGCGACGCACTGCTGCCCCGCTCCTTGAACGAGCGCCTGGACCGCGTCCGCGAGGCACACGATGCCGTGGGTGCATCTCCATCAGACTGCGACGCGTGGCATGTCGAGCAGGAGATCCTGTTCGACTACATGCCCGAACTGGAGGAGTGCTTCCACCTCCCGCCGCTAACGATCGTGCCCCTTGCGTCGTTCGCCGATGAACTCGACGATATCACTCGCCACGGGATGGAAGCCGGATTCACCGACGTCGCTGGTTTGTACCCACTTCCCGACGCGTCGAGGATCGACGACTGGCTCGCCTCGCTCCGGCTCGGCGCGCGCTTCCTGTGCGCGGTCCAGGATCTCCTCGCTTTCGATCCCACGCAATCGTGAGGTTCGCCATGACGTATCATTCCACCAGCTTCCTGGCGTCCGGCGATAGCCTGATCCTGAGCAAAGCCATTCTGCTCTATCGGTCGGGTGGCGCGCTTCAGCATGCGTCTGCCTTCGCCAGCATCCACGAGGTCGAACTCGACGAAGAGGATCGACCGACGATTGCGGCGGGTGTGCCGCTGTCGCGCGCCGATCTGCGCCACTGGGCCACCGCGCTGGGTCGCATCACCAGGCCCGAACTCCTGCCGGAGAATGTCCTGGTCGCCCACTCGGACATGCTCGCATGGTGGGCGCCGGCGCAGGTTCGGATGGGCTTTTTCGCGCTGTCGGACCCGCCGCCCGATCTCCATCGACTAGGCGAGCGGACGATCGTACCGGTGCCCTATCCAGCCCATCTCTTCGTCGCGACCCACGCCCGCCTCGGGGTCTATGCCCTGCCGGTGAACGCACGGCCGAGCGCCGATACGGTGCTGCGCCACTCTCCGATCCTGAACGTCTTTTCCGACGGTCAGCTTTGCTGGGGCACCGTCCCCAAACCCACGAAACTCGAGGTTGCATCGATACCGGCCTTCGAACGCGCGGTGTTCGACAGTTGGTCGACCCATCCCAATCAAGGCCAGGACCTGACCGTGACCGGCAAAGGGGGGCTTATCCGGCTCTGGGACGACCTCGCCGCTCGCGAGGCCACGCGATTTCCCGTCCGGCGGCTCAAGCCCTTCGTCGTAAGGTCAAAAGGGCGGATGCGAACAGGCTCGGCTCAGGGGGTGCCCGAGCCGATGACCGTGGCCCGGCTTATCGCACGAGGCGGTCGATGACGCCGCTCGCCGACGATCCAACAGCGGCCGCGGTCCTGGCGGCCATGCCGTGCTACCCGGTGCCGGCGACCGGCCGATCCCCCGCCATCGATGGGCTGCGCGCGGCTCAGTCTGGCCATGGCTTCGCCATCGGCAAGGACGGTGTGATGCTGATCCTGCGCCGGCCCTGGCTGATACTCGACCTGCCGGTCACACCGCCGATTCCGGCCTATCTGCCCTATGGCAGCATAGGCAAGACGGAAGCCGAACTGCGTTGCGGTCTGATCCCGCGCGTGCATCTCGATGCAATCCGCGAGCACTTCCTCGCCAGCCTGCCCGACGAGGGGGCCGCCTTCATCCTCTGGAACGAGGACACGCGCACCTTCTGCATCGAGTTTCCGACCGTGATCGAGGCGAGTCCGTCCCGTATCCTATACCGCACGCCCATTCCTCCGCCGGGTTGGCACGTCGTCTGCGACGTCCACAGCCATGGGCGTTTCCGTTCCTATTTCAGCCCCACCGACGACGCCGATGACGCGCACGCGACCAAGATCGCCATCGTCATCGGCCGTCTCGATGATCCCGCCGGTCCGGATATGGCGGCGAGGCTGTGCGCTGCCGGCATGTTCATCCCCCTGCCGCGCAGCCCCTTTGCGAAAGACGGATGATGGAAATCGATAGCTCGGATCGTCATTACCTCCCGGCAGCCTTCGACCAACGGACGATCAGGACCCTGCTCGTTGGGTGTGGTGGGAACGGGGCCCAGATGCTGATGGGACTGGCCGCCCTCGAGACCGGCCTGCGGGCGATCTCCTCGCGTTCGCTCCACGTCGTCACCGTCGACGACGATATCGTCAGCGAAGCCAATCTCGGGCGTCAGCCCTTTTATCCCTGCGATGTCGGCGACTCGAAGGCGCGCGTGCTCACCGAGCGGATCAACATCGCCCATGGTCTCGGCTGGACCGCAGTCCGTGGCCGTGCACCGCAAGCGGTCGACCTCGCGACGATGGACATCGTCATCAGCTGCGTCGACACCGCCTCGGCTCGTCGGTCGCTCGGCGCCGCGATCGAGGACGCCAGGCGTAAACCGGTTTATTGGATGGATCTCGGCAACCGGGCACTGGATGGGCAATTCGTAATTGGCTGTCCCGGAACGGCGGATGAGCCTGCGCGCCCGCGATTGCCGACCGTGCTCGAGATATTCCCCGAGCTGGCCGATGACGGCCTGCCCGACGACGACACGCCTTCCTGCTCGGTGGCCGAGGCGCTCGAACGCCAGTCGCTGTTCGTCAACCGTGTCATAGCCAGCCACGCCCTCGCTTTGCTGTTCGACCTGCTGGGTCGAGGGTCGATCGGTCACGCCGGGGCCTTCATCAACCTCGCCGCCGGTCGATCCGTGCCGATCCCCTTGCCGCGAAGCGGCAGCGGCTCGGACGGATAGAAGGGAAGGGGGGGAGTGAATGGCGGACAGTCGGGAGATCGTCATGCACACCACCCGCTCGCAGCGTTGGCGCGACCGTCGTAGCCGCTGGGTACCGACTGCGAGCGAGATCGATCCGCAGCGCCTCGCAGTCGATGTGATCGATACGTGCAAGGCCGCAGCGCCCTTTGTGCGTGCACATCACTATGCGGGGTCCATGCCGGTGACGCGGCTTTCGGTCGGATTGTTCGCCAACGGTGCGGATGCGCGGCCGGAGCTTGTCGGGGTCTGTGTCTTCTCACACCCGGTCAACGATGCCAGCGTCCCGAAGAATACCGGCCTCAATGTCCCTCGTTCCGCCTGCGATCTGGGACGTCTGGTGGTGCTCGACTGTCAGGGTGGTAACGCTGAGAGCTTTCTCGTCGCTCGAGCCTTCCGTCTGCTTCGACGGGAGAAGCCCGAGATCCTGGCGGTCATCTCCTATGCTGATTCGGTTCGGCGTACCGACGCGAACGGCCGGGTCTTCATGCCAGGGCATGTCGGCGGCCTCTATGCGGTGATGGCGGCACGCTATGTCGGACGCTCCAGTCAGCGCACCGACCTGATCATGCCCGATGGCCGCCCGATCTCCTCGCGCGCCCTGTCGAAAATCCGCAACGCCGAATGCGGCCAGCGTTATGCGGTCGAAGACCTGCTGCGCGCTGGCGCACGGGCGCCGATGCACGGCGAAGAGCCATCTGCATGGCTGACGGCGCTCGAACGATCGGGCTTCCTGCGCCGGCAGCGCCATCCGGGATGCCATGCCTATGTCTTTCCGCTGACCCGGGCGGCGCGGCTCGCCGCAAAGAAGGTGCCCGAACATCCCTATCCGGTGATCGATCGCTCGGCATCGGCCGGCGATATCACCGCTCTGCCATTGCTTGCCCGGGCGGCATGAACCTGGCTGCGGTCCGCCTCGGTGCGGACGGCGATGTCCACGAGAGGACCCGTGATGACCGATTCCACCAATCGCGCCCTGCGCGACCTGCTTGCCCGTGCCCGAGATGCCCTCGAAACGCCAGGCGGTCTCGACGATGCCGCGCGCGCCGCATTGATGGAGGATTTGGCGGCCGCCGGGGCAAAAAGCGAGGGCATCGATGGTGGAAGCGTCGAGGTCGCCCTGATCGATTCCGGCGATGGCACCCGCTTTTATGTCGCCGAGAGCGCTGCGGCACTCACGCGCGAACTGGCGACCTGGTGCCGATCCCGCTGGGATCGAACGGATGATGCACGCGATCCCGCCACGCTGAGCGACGACACGGTCGCCGACGTCTATTTTTCTGGCGACATCGCGGAATATTTCGCGATCGGCACCGCTCGCATCACGACCGATGAGGTACCGATCGAGCAGGGGCGGTACTGCGTACTGTCGACCGCCCATCTGTCGCATGCCACCTCGGAGTGGCTGGAACGTTGGTCGATCGGCCCTCCGCCGCCCGCACCAATCCCGATCGCCAGCACCTTCTACGGCTGGCTCGTCGCGACCCGCGAACCGGATGTGCCCACCGACCAGATCCCCGACAATCTACGCGAAGCGATGCGCTTCGCGAGGGAGCACGGCTTCGACCAGATCCTGTTCGATTGCGACGCCTCCGTGGTGGTCGGGCTAGATGTCCATAACTGGTGAACGCCGCCCAGCCTCTGACGTGCGGCTGCGCTCGGTCACGGACGTGCCGACGCGGCCGCGCGCCCGGGCGCGACAAACATTTTCTCCTGCAACGAGACCTTCCGAAAGGTGAACCCATGACCAACGCATTGTGGATTGAGAAGCTGGACATGCTGCCGGAGGGCGGTCGCGAGCGCATCCGGCGTTACATCGAGGAGGGCTATGGTGCCTCGCTCAGCACCTTCTACCGTTGTCTTCTCTCGAACGACCTGTTCGGCACCCTGGAAGGCGCTGACCAGGAAAACCTTGCGGCTCTGCCACTTTATGTCGAATATCTGACCGGCTACGCCCCGCCGGGCTGCTTTGGCAGCGCGGAGAAGCTGCATCGCTGGCGCGGTCTGTCACGAGGCGATCGGTAACGTGTCGGCTGGACCAGGCTATCGGGTGTCTGGCCGTTGCAGGGTACGCGTCGGTCCAGATCCGATCCGCTTCGCCGCCGACTTCTCATAAGTCGCTGGTTGACCCAAACCGGCCCGGCTGCGGCTCTCCAGTCTGTCGTATCCGATCCTCGAACGACTAGCGGCCGCCAATGGCGTCACCGGCCTCCCGCTCATGGCGTGCGCAAACCGATGTGCTGCCACCTTTACCTTAACTCACCGCCTCCCGGCTCCGGGTTCCATCGCCATGGAGAACATCCCATGCCTATCGATCCCTTCTACCACAAAGTCTTCGCCGACGTCGCGTCGCATACCGAGATGTTCGAACTGCTGAACATTCCTGTCGATGCCTCGCTCGAAGATCGAATGACCGGCGCTTGCTATGCGGGCCGCTGGTTCGAAATCGAGCAGCGCGCATATGACGAGATGTTCGAGGTGCTCCCGCCGCTGTTCATCGGCCGCGCCATGTTCGCGCTTTCGGAGATGAAAGCCGGTAGTGTCGGCTCGGTCTTTTTCGAGATCGAGGTCGCCGGCCGGAAACGCTGGTTCCATGGCTATTGCGACCTTGGCGATCCCGGCGCTCCGGACAGGATGCGCGCCGCGATCCTGTTGCGGGAAACCGGCGACACCTCCCACATGAGTCGCAGCGAGAAGCTCGAGGCCGTCTGGTCCACGACCCATAGTGACTTTCGGGGACTGGCCGGAGAGTTGAACCCGACCGCCTGGCCTCGGCAACATCCCGGTAAACGGACAGTCCTCGTCTATGTCGCCGGTATCGGCACGACGCTGCAACTGCTCGAGGATCTGACCGACGAGGAAATTCAATACCGGCTTCCGCATCGCCGGACTCCTTGATGCGCCGAGCGTATCCGGTTCCTGCACCCACGATCTCTCGCGTGATCAGATAAAACGCGAAATTAGACGTCGCCTCGTGACGAGGCTGAATCCAGCCAAGTCCGCATCGAGCGATTTTTCACGATAGGTTGCTCTTCAGCATCAAGGTCGCGCGTCGCACCCCCCATTTCCCGGCCGGAGTAGCGCGGTTTTCGCAGCGGGTCTGGCGAACTCGCTTCGACCTGACGCCCGTAATCTTCCCCGTTCGCGCGCCGGTGGCGGCTGCGCGCAGCCTTCAGTTGACTGCAAGGGAGGTGAACATGGATCATCGCTCACGTCGGGCCGAGGTTCGCAATCCCGTGCTGGGCCTTCCCGCGGCGCGCCTGCTGTTGGCGATGCCGATCGCTTGCCGCCTGCCGCTTGCGATCCTGTTGCGCGATCTCGCGCGCGATGCCCGCGCCCGCGCCGGTATCAACTAGGACAGGCGCAAGGCGTTCATCGCCGCCTACTGGGCGGCGGTCGCGGTCTATGCCGGACATATCTCCCGCGCGCTGCTCGACCGGCATGAACGCCCGCTTGCCCGCAAGCCGTTCCGCATCGTCCAACGCGGCTTTCCCGACCTGGTTGCCACCGATTGGGCTGAGGCCTCACGTCTTCACGACCGACGCCGCGACAGGTTGGGCCTCGGCGCCAGAGACCTTCCCGAAGCCGTGCTGCTGCTTGGCAAGCAGCCGATCGCGCGGGTCAGCTATAACGGCCGGATATGGCCGCTTGGGGACTGGCTGCCTGGCGCCCAGCCGATCTACGACAATCGTGAGGACCCACGACCATAGGTCGCCGTCCTCGTGTCCGCCGCGGCTGCCTCTCGATCAAGAAACCTTAACCTGCGCAGGCAGGTACCATCTGACGACGAGAAGATTGCGATCGCGCATGGAGGGGGAGGCGGTGCGGATTCGGGTGTGAACCAGGGAGACAGCCGATGCCCATCGATACCCTATACCGCCATCAGCAGGCACTCGATCCGAGCGCTTTGACCGTCATCACCGGCGCCACCCATGCGGTATCCGCCGCGATCACGGACTGTTACGCCGCCGGCAAGGAGCCAAACGCCGACGCCGCCGTGATCCTGCTGGCGCGCCATCTTGGCAGAATTGCTGCGGCATTACCGTCGGGCGACGCGGTGCTGCGCCGCCGATGTGCCGAAGAGATCGCCATCATCAGCGGCGGGCAGTTCGCTACTGCGGGCGCGCGGCGTTTGGCGCCGGCGTCGCCGAACCTGCCCCGGATCGCTGCCTGACCAGGGCCACATATGCCAGACACAAGCTTCGATCCGGCGGATGCGGCTTGCTGGGTCGCACGCGGCCGCAAACCCGAACACGCCGCTCTGATCGCCGCCGCCTGGCGCGATCATCCTGACCTGCCACCATCCGCACCGCTCGCTGATCGCATGGCGCGCTCTCGTGCACGGGTCGCGGCGATGAGACCGGTCAACGAGCAGATATCTCGGGATGCCGCGCGCGAGCGGGACGCTGCCAATTTCGCGTTCACCGCGACACAACTCCGCCTCGGCCGTGCGTCGGCGCAGGATGCCGCGATCCTCGCGGGGCGGGACCGCCATGGTTACGAGTGGCTGCGATCGGTCGACTATGCCCATGGCTGGTACGCGGCGCAGGCAGGATGGGAGTATAAACCACCCGGTCCCAACCTCCTCGGCGTCATTCCTGTGGGATCGACCGAGGCCTATGCGCAGGGCTTCACCGATGGCGGCGGACGACGCGACGACCTGTTCGACACTGCTCGCCGACAGTTCGCCGCCGCGGAGCGCAAGGCGACGACAGCGTCGACCGCGCCGCTGGCATCACGCCCGCTGCCGAGCACCTGGCCGCAGCCATCCGACGGCCATCGCCCGGTCGCCTGGAACCGCCGGCTGATCATCCTCGCCGCCGTTGTGGCCCGCGATATCGGCCGATCGGCCGCCCCGACGATCGACCTGCTCGACTGCCCGCTCGCGGAGGAGGTACGGCAGATACCGGGCACACGGCACGCGCGAACCGTGATCCTGTCGGCGATGCACGGTTTCGTCGATGCTCGTCTTCCCCGCGTTCCATGGACCGAGACGATGACGCCGGAACGCGCCGATGCGCTCGCCGCATCGCCGGCCGCCCGCCAGCAACTGGCGAACTTGCTGAAGGGGGCCGAGATCGACGATATCCTCGTGGTGGCCCAGGGCAGCTACCTCAGCGTCATCGATGCGCACGCAGCGGTGATTCCGCTTTGCCGGGTCATGGAGCGCACGCGCAACGCCCCCCTCCAGCAGCGCAAGCACGTAAGGACCTGGTTGGCGCGCGGGCGAGATATGGGCGAGAATGTCGGTGCCGGGCACATTCGCTGGAGCAAGGTCATCCAGGGGCTCACCGGTAAGCTCGGTGAGTTCACCGCCCGCTATGCCGGCAAGGTGAGTCCGTGCGGTCACCGCATCGTGATCGAGATCGCGCCCGGAGTGCCGGCGTTCGGCTATGTCACTGCCGCTGGTGTCGCTCTCGCGCCGGAGATCGTGATATCGAACAAGGCGCGGCTGCGGATCGAGATGGCACGGGCGCTACGTGCGTTCGGGGCCGCGACCCGCCTCGCAATTGCTGCCTGAGGCTCGGCAATGACAAGGGATTGCAACCCCGATCTGTTCGATGGGCTCGACCAACAGCGCCGGATGACGGGCGATGGCGACCAGGAACCGCGCCCAATCCTGGCGATACCATGCGGTTTCGTTGACCGACGCAACATGCCGTGCCGACGCCTTGGCGTTCGGCCGGTGACGATCGATGGGCAACGATTTCCACCATCGCGGCTACGCTATCGTCCTTTGCGATCCGGCCTGCTTCCGGGGTGATGCTGAATGAACCGCGAAATCGCGAGCTGGCGGGCCGCAGCAATGGAAGGGGAGGTGAGGGAGGCGGACTGACCGGATGGTCCGGTCCGGAGATGTCTCATGATCCTTTCCACCGCCGCCCTCATTGCCGAAGCACCGCTCGGGTCGCTTGTTTGCTGGAGCGATGGCACGCCCAGACCGCCGGCCCGGTACGTTCGCAAGGTGCAAGACTGGGAAAGCCGGAACGGTACCGGGCGACTAGCCGGACGCGAACTGCGGGCAGGATCAAGCATGATCAACAGCTTCACGATCCATGTGGGCGATTTCAGTCAGCACGGCACCATCGTGATGCGAATGCACCGGGTGTTCACCGTCGACACTCCGCTGCGCTTCGAGATCGTATCGGTGCCGCAACCCGGCGAAGCGCTGGTGATCACCAGCCTGATGGGCCGTACCGAGTTGCAGCATGTCGCCGCGGATCGCGCTGCTGCCGAGCGCTGGCAGGCCGAGCATGGTTATCGCGACGCGCGGATCGAGATCGTGCCGCCGACCGCGCTCGCCGCCTGACGCGGGACACCTTCGCACCCTTTCACCACGGCAGTCGCGAGGAGGCATAGTGGTCTGATCCGTATCTGCCGATCGGGCAGCGCCACCGCAGGCTGCGGGCAGGCGCCCGATCGGCAAACCATCGTCCAACCGCTGTCGTCGTCGCCCCTGCCACAATAACGCGGAGACGCTCATGCGCCGCTTCCATACGTGCGTCTGCTCGACGCTGCATCTGCCTGCCGAGGAGCGACGTATCATCGAAGACCTGATCGCCGACAGTCGCGCGGGGCACCCGATTTCCCGTCGCGCGGACCTCACGATCGTGCCGCATCACGATGGCTATATGATCCATATCGGTGTCATCGAGGACCATCCCCGACGACCCCACAATGTGACGCCTGTCCTCTGGCGGCTTCTCGGCCAGGCACTGGACGAGGGCGCCAGCTGGCTTTCTTTCGATCGCGAGGAGATCCCGTGCTCTTCATTGACCGTCTATCCGGAAGACGCGCCGCCTGGTCTCGCCAACAGGATTGCGATCGGCTGCCGCGAGTGCGGGGGACGTGACGTCGTGCGGGACGCCTGGGCAGCCTGGGACGAGGCGGCGCAGGCCTGGAAGCTCGGTGACACGTACGATGCGGTCTTCTGCAACAGCTGCGACCGCTATGTCGGCGTTGTCGCGACGCCGCTCGCAGCCCATCACTCGGGTGTGGCTGCATGACGCGCGCCGGTACTTCTCCCGCCGTGGCGGCCCACGTTGCGCTCAGCAGCATCGAACTGTCGGTGCTGAGCACCGTCGCGTTCGATGCTGACACATTGCCGGCGATCCGCAGTGGCAATCGGATCAACATAATCGACGCCGACAACAGCGGGACGTTGCGCCACACGGTCCCACTCGAAGCGTGGCTCGAGGCGTTATGGAGGGCTCTTGCTCCGGACTTTCTTGGAGCCAAGCGGCCGGTCGACCCGGTGGGGCTGGCGGCGCTCTATGCGTCGCGTCTGGTGCCGGATTCGGCCGATCCATCCCTCCTGGTTTCGCTGACGCCGTTCGAGCTTGGCCAAGGTCTTCGCGCCAGCCACCCCGATGCGACCGCGCGCAAGGATCGTATCGCCGCCCGGATCCTTTACCTCGAAGAACTCGAATGGTCGCACGACCCGACCGCGCTCATCCCAAGGGGTGCGTTGTCCGCCGCCGGATGGGCTGCTGTCGGTTCGATGCTTCCAGACCCTGATGGTCGTTGGCGATGGTCACCGTCCTTGCGGATCGCCGCTCGCTCCACCCGCGACGACGATGTCAGCCGCCGACGCCGCGCCGAACTCCGGGTGAAGGAGCTTCATGCGGCCTTGCATTTGGCCTGCGAATTGCCGTGCACGGGCTATGATGTCGATGGCTATCATCACGACCTGATGCAGGCGGTCCTCACGGATCTGATCGCACTCTGCCTGGTCGGCGCCGACGCGAACGATCCGACGGACGACCTGGAGATCGTTCGCGAAGTGCTCGATCGGGAGCAGCCCGACTGGCGAAGCGCCAATGCCCGCTCCGTCCTTGCCGCCTGAATGCGGTGCCCAGCCTGGTCGCCAAATCAGTCCCGGCGACGATAGTTGGCGGGATGCATGAACGTTCTGAAGTGCGCCTCCTCCACGAGGCGGAGACTGCGCACCTTGTCACCAGCCGTAATGCGACCGCGACAACACATCCGCATCGGTCGATCCTTGATCCACTTCCCATGGAGGTCATCGTGGTGCCAATCTCCCCGCTCCGGGCAAAGCTCGCCTCGTTCGACCACGCTTATGCCGTAGCCCTCCGGCTGAGACGGGTGACCGGGCGTCTTCATTACGTCGTCGAGACCCGAAACCCGTTGCAGCCTTATCGTGTCACCGACCGTCAGCCGCCCCGACCGGACCGGGCCCTGGCGATGATTGCGTGATGATCGGCCGTCCTCGCGTGCCCGTGGTGGCGGCCTGGGGTGCGGGGGCCAATTCGACCGCCATGATCATCGAACTGGTCCAGCGCGGTGAACCGCCCGACATGGTCTTGCTGGCCGACATGCCAGAGCAGCCAAGGACAAGACCTCTCATACCGCTGTTCCGGGACTGGATGGATGCCCACGGTGTCCCCAACGAAGTTGTCCGGTACCGGGTGACGCACTGCAAACACTGGCCGCCCTACGATGATCTCCTCGAAGCCTGCCTGACCAACGGCACATTGCCCTCGATCGCCTTCGGCCTCCATTCCTGTTCCGCACGGCACAAGATTTCGCCACAGGACAAATGGGTCAAGGCATGGCCGCTGGCGCAGCACGCATGGAGCAAGGGCCGGAAGGTCGTACGCCTGATCGGCTATGACTGTTCGGCGCGGGACAATCAGCGCTATGAGCACCGCGAGGGACACGTCTCCGACCTCTACGACTATCGATATCCGCTTCGCGAGTGGCGATGGGACCGTGAGGCATGTGACCGGTGCATTGCCGATGCCGGCCTACCGCCATTTCCGAAGAGCTCGTGCTTTTTCTGCACTGCAATGCAGCCGGAGGAGGTGAGGGCGTTACCGCGCCAGGAACTGCGTCTGATCGTATTGATGGAGGCGCGCGCCGCGCCTCGGCTCCGCACCGTCGAAGGGCTATGGCGGCGCTCCACCCGAACGAGGCCAGGGTCAATGACCGCTTTCATTCGGAACGAGGAGTTGCTCGATCCGGACGAGATCGACACGATCATCGCCACGGCTCCCCTGGACTTAATGGCCTTCCAACAGGTGGCAGCCACGCGACCGCTTGCTGAGCGGCAGACCATGCAAACGTGGCTGGAGCGCTTCAACGAAGGCGCAAAGCTGATTTCAGCCCGTAGCAGTCGCTGAGGCTCACCAAGGGCAGGTTTCCAGTTTCAGGTGAATGGAGAAACGGGGGGCACGTCAGTTCCAGCAGCGCCTTTAACCAAATGGAGATGCTTACCTGCCAATTAGCCTTTGCAGCCTTCCCTTTAACACAGGGGCAGAGGCATCGGGGCGAGATTGTAATGAAGCTGAGTCTGCATGCGCTAATGAGGTTGCGACGGTCGTTGCGTGTGTTCGGTGGGGTCGCTGCGACGTTGCTATCTGTGACGCAGTTTGCGGATCGGGCAGATGCGAGAACGGCAGCTTGCACGCAGCTAAACGCCGACTGGAGTGGTGGACGGACATCTCCAGGTGGAGATAGCGGTCTTTACATAACGTACTCCGGATTTGGATCGAATGAGGTCATTACTTACCGAGCTGAGACCAGAAACAGTAGTGCATCAGAAATAAATGAGCCGTCGCCGGGAAATTTAGGTGCGGCATATTTCGGTATATATGCGGATGGCGGTGTAAATGTAATAGTCGAAACCCGTCCGCGAAATGGTTCGGAGGCGGTGACGTCTGGTTCCTTTAACCCAAGTCCGTCCAGAGACTATGACTTTGGTGCTCAAGGTAGCGTAAACTCGGCAGGAACGGTCACTGCTATTGTATCATGCAGTGAGGCCGCAGTCGCGCCGGTAGCAAATGCCTCGAGCACGACCGTCGCCGCGAACAGCACCGCCAACGCCGTTACCCTCAACGTGTCGGGTGGCGCCGCGACCTCGGTCGCCGTGGCCACGCAGGCGAGCCACGGCACGGCCACCGCCTCGGGCACCGGCATCAGCTACACCCCGACCGCCGGCTTCTCGGGCAGCGACAGCTTCACCTACACCGCCACCAATGCGTCCGGCACAAGCAGTCCCGCGACCGTCACTGTTA